>LUMR01000113.1_pt1 | contig 60021 bp, 61 predicted proteins | sample 730041 | NCBI WGS metagenome assembly LUMR01 (sample SAMN03860258, study PRJNA289734) | marine metagenome | biome: seawater column; feature: ocean; material: water; isolation source: Red Sea water column Station 12 - depth 10m | place: Saudi Arabia: Red Sea | collected 2011-10-15 | depth 10 m | reverse complement strand
TATTGGAACTGTCTATCAAGATCTGGCACTTAATGCCTTGACTTCTGTTACACGAAATTTTTTCTTGGGAAATGAATTAAAAAAAGGACCTGGCCCTTTTGGAATATTAGATTTTAAAAAAATGGATGAAATTACAATTAATGAAATGGGAAAAATTGGTATTAATATATCTGATCCTACTCAGCCAGTAGGAACTATGTCAGGCGGTCAAAGACAGACACTTGCTATTGCTAGAGCTATATACTTTGGTGCTAAGATTTTAATTTTGGATGAACCTACATCTGCACTCGGGCAAAAACAACAAATGGAAGTTTTAAAAACTATTAAAAAAGTCCAACAATTAGGGAATATAGCTATTATTTTGATTACTCACAATGAAATCCACGCAAGACTTATTGCTGATCGATTTACATTCTTAAGCTTAGGTGAAGTAATAGGATCTGGAAAGTCATCAGAATTAGGTGGTGATGATGTTAAGCGTTTAATGGCTGGTGGTGCTCAAATAGGTGATTTGGCCAAAGAGCTTGAAGCTGTATAATATTTTTATTAGTAAGAGCTAGGATTATTATCTTTATCAGACTCATCGTGGTTTTGATTAGTAAGCTCTTTAAATTTTCTCACATGAGTGGCTGCTGCTCCAGATAATAATCTTACATCATTTGTAATTGTCACAAAATCAAAACCCCATTCGGATGCCTTAGCAGCATACTCTGGAGTCCCACAATGAAGACATGCAACTTTTCCATGTTTATGAGCAACATCTAAAATTTTCTTTTTAGATTTAATCATCTCAGGTTCTGTTCGATCAAACCCAGGTGTTAACTTTCCTTGGTTTAGCCCTATTGTTAAATCTGCTGTCCCGATATAAAGGCCATCAAGACCAGGAGTGGATGCTATATCATCAAGATTATCAAATGCTTCTTGAGTTTCTATCATGGCAAGACAAAACGTTCCCTCATTTGACTCATAAAAATAATTTGAACTAACGGAAAAGTTAGCTCTCGTCGGACCAAAACTTCTAATACCTACAGGTGGATATTTACAATCTTGAACAAGTCTTTGTGCTTGCTCTTTATTATTAATCATTGGGCAAATGATACCCAAAGCACCTGCATCCATGACTTTAGATATTACGGCGTGATCTAGTCCTGAAACTCTACAGATTGGAGTGACACCACTATTTCTAATACTTTGCAACATTGTAAATAAATCACTAAAGCCAATCATCCCATGTTGATAGTCAATGGTCAGGGCGTCATAACCCTGCTCAGACATAATTTCAGCAGTAAAGGTATTAGGTATTGATAAAAAACTATTTAGAACTATTTCTTTTTTTTGCCATTTAGTTTTTACTTTGTTTTCAATCATTGAGTGTTAGATACTAAAATTATTTAATAATATAATTATAACAATTATTTATTATTCATGAATAAATGCATAAATTTAATCAATATTTTCCATCCTCCCACTTTTGACAGATTTATAGGCAGTTTCGGCTAAGAGAAGAGCTCTTCTTCCGTCCTCAAAGCCAACAGATACAGGCTTTTTTTCCAAAATTGTTTCGACAAATGAGCTAATAGAATTCATATAAGACTCTTGGTATCTCTCAATAAAAAAATTTAAATAGGGCTCACTCTTATCAACAAACTCTGAATTATATTTTTTCAATTCATGTGGCTTTCTATTTTCAGATATAACCATCCCTTTACTTCCAAACAACTCAACTCTTTGATCGTATCCATAAGTTGCTGATCTAGAGTTGTTTATGTGACATTGTTTCCCCGAGGCTGTTTCCATTATAATCATCAAGGTGTCACTATCATTTAATTCAGATTTTATTTTTGGATCTATTAAAGCATTAGAAATTGCAAATACTTTAACTGGTTCTTCACCAAGCATAAAACGGGCTAAATCAAAATCATGAATTGTCATATCTCTAAATTGCCCACCAGACACTTTTAAATAATCCCAACTCGGCAGACCAGGATCTCTAGATGTAATCAGACATTGATGAAGCTCACCAATTTCACCATCAATATAAGATTTTTTTGCAGCCTGATGACCAGGATCAAATCTTCTATTAAAGCCTAATTGTATTGGAACTTTATTACCTTCAAGTCTTTTTGAAAACTCATCAACTTTTTTTATATCGAGGTCAATAGGTTTCTCACACAAAACAGGTTTCTTTGATGCAACGGATCTTTCTATGAAATCAATATGTGTATTTGTTGGGGAAGATATAAGAACAGCATCAATATCATTATTGTTAAAAATATCGTCAACACTTTTCACAGCAAGTACGCTTAAATCATTTGATACTTTTTTTGCAAATTCTTCATTTGGATCATAAATGCATACTAAATTTGTCTGTTCATGAAGTTGAATATTCTTAGCATGCATTTGGCCAATACGCCCGCACCCAATAACTGCAATACTGACTTTTTTCATATCACAGAAGTATAGTATTCTTTTAATTTAAAAAATAAAAAAAAATTCATTTTGAATAAAATTTAAGTATTCTTTAAAAGGTTTATTTATTTATAATCTTTCTTGAGGAGGGGTTTATGAAAGCAAAATTGGGAATAGCACCCATAGCATGGTCCAATGATGATTTACCTGAACTTGGAGGAGAGACTTCTTTGGATACCTGCCTTAGTGAGTCAAAACTTGCTGGATTTACAGGTGTGGAAACAGGTGGAAAATTTCCAAAAACTCCTGAAAAACTTGGTCCAATTTTAAAAAATCACAAATTATACCTGGCATCAGGGTGGTATTCAGGAACTGTGCTAGATAATGACCTAGAAAATGAAAAAGATAAAGTCCTTCAACAACTCACTCTCTTCAGAGACCTAGGCGCAGCAGTTTTAGCATATGGAGAAACATCTGGAACTATCCAAAATATTAGAAATGCTCCTTTAAACACAAAAAGAAAAATACACAGTGAGGACTTTAAAGAGTATGGAAGGAAACTAACATTATTTGCAGAATTTTGCGCAGATTTTGGTGTGCCAATTTCATTTCATCATCACATGGGTACAGCGATTGAGACTGAGGATGAGCTTGATAAATTGATGAACCACACAGGTGAGGCAGTAAAAATCTTATTTGATACAGGCCATATGACCTTTGCAGGAGGCAAATCTTTGAGAGTAATAAACAAATATGCAAAAAGAATAAATCACTTTCATGCTAAAGACATTCGTTCAAAGGTTGTAAATGATTTAGATCGATCAAAAAAAAGTTTTTTAGATTTTGTGTTAGAAGGGGCTTTCACAGTACCTGGAGATGGAAATATTAATTTTAAGGAAGTAGTTGAGACATTATCAAATAATAACTACGAGGGATGGTTCATTGTCGAGGCAGAGCAAGATCCTGCCAAAGCAAACCCATTTGAATACGCTAAAATTGGAAATAAAGAACTTGTAGAGTGCTTAAGTATGTATGGATATGAGATAGAGGATTATAGAGATGAATAGTATTAAGGGAAAGTTTGCACTAGTGACTGGAGGAACGCAAGGTTTAGGAGCGGCAATTGCAAAACATTTTGCCGATAGCGGAGCTGCAGGTATTGTCACAATTGGTAGAAAAGAGGATAAAGGAAATGAGGTAGCAAAAAAAATTCAAGATGAAACTGGATGTAAAGTAATTTTTGTAAAAACAGACCTAGGAGAGGTCCAAGAGTGTAGAAATGCAGTTTCAGTTGCCAAACAAGAATTTGGGAGATTGGATGTTCTTGTTAACGCTGCCGGTATTACTGATAGGGGAGATATTGTTAATACGAGCGAAGAATTATTCGATAAAATGATAGGTACCAACTTAAAAGGTCCTTATTTTTTAATTCAAGATACTGTGAAAATTATGATTGAACAAAACATAGAGGGTTCAATAATTAATATTGGATCTGTAGCAGCTATGACTGGCCAACCATTCATATCAACTTATTGTGTATCAAAGGGGGCTCTTGCAACATTAACTAGAAATACAGCATTCGCATTATTAAAAAATAAAATAAGAGTTAATCAATTAAATATTGGTTGGATGGCTTCGGATGGAGAGCATGAGATTCAAACAAAATATCATGGCGCCTCAGAAAATTGGCTAGAAGATGCTGGTAAAGCTCAACCATTTGGAAGATTGCTTGATCCAAAGGAGGTAGCTAAAGCAGTTACATTTTTAGCATCTGATGACTCAGGTATGATGACAGGTTCTGTTGTAAACTTTGACCAGTCGGTGTGGGGAGGATATCCTTTTGCACCTCCTCAGCCTGCAGAAAAAATGGAAATAAAATAGTTTAATTTAAATACTTTTGGGCACTTTGTTGACAACTCTTTAGTGTAGTTTCCAAATCCTTATTCAAAAAAATATACTCATAAATTTTATGACCAACATCTTCAATAATATTTGAATAGGTAGGCAAAGGATATCTTGCCCATTCTATAATTTTTTCCTCCTTTTCCATTTTATCAATTTCATTAAATATTGGACTTAAAGCTCTCACTTCAGGATCATTTACGACACTAAAAACGGGAGATGATAAACTACCATGCTCAATATAATATTTTATAAATTCAGGAGAGACAAAATTACGAATATTTTTCATAACAAAAGGTATTTTTTCAGGAGAGATATTTGAGGGTATGCCTAATGAAAACCCACCTATTGGAGATACTTGAAAAGAGGAATTTCCAGCAGGTCTTGGTAAATAACCAGTTTTTTTATATGCAGGTGAAGCCTCATTTAGTTCGAACAAATGGGCTCTACTACTCCAATTCATTGCCATAGCTGATTTACCCTGACTATAATATTCAACACATTCATCATTGGAATGAGCGGATAATTCATTTGGCGAGTATAAAGTCAATTTTTTCAACATTTTAGCTGCTTTAAAAGATGCATCAGATAAAAAATTTGCTTTTAATAATATTTTTTCCACATCTAAATCATAAATATTTTTCCCAATGTATCTAAGGTTTACATATGGTTTTCCATAATTTGCCATTGCTAAAATAAAACTAGTAGCAAGTGGTTGACCTTTTTTAGCTGGCCAAGAAATAGGACTTTCTATCTGTTTGTCACCTTTTAATATCTCACAGGCATGGAGTAAATCCTGAAATGTTTTTGGTGGACTCAAAGCATATTTTTGAAAAATATCTGTTCTATAAAATAATAGATCAGGAATTGCTTCGATCGGAATTCCATAAAGTTTTTTATTAAAAGAACTTGATCTTACTCCTGAATAGTGAAAGTCATTCAAATTTAGTCCAACATCTTTAACAAAATTATTCAAAGGAAGAAGGCAATTTAATTTAGTTAACTGTCCGATCCATGGAATATTAAAAGCAACTATGTCAAATTTAGACTTTTTATTTGATGAGGAATTATTAATTATTACATTAAGTAGTTTTTTCAAATCACCTTCAATAATAAGTTCAATTTCACAATCAAGTATATACTCAAAAAAATCAATATTCTTATCTATCACTTTAAATGTGGGATTATCATTGGCAAGAAAGTTAATTTTTTTGTATTTTTTATTTTGGTTAATTATAACATTTGGTGCAGGTATAATATTTCCTGCAGACAGAGAAGTTCCAAAAAAATAATTATCATTAAAATCACTGTAACCTAAGTTCAGGGCCACCTCTTTTTTGATTGAAAGTAAATAATCCGTGAATTCTTTAATGAGATTATTACTTGGATGTATAGAAAACGATTTACCTGATTTTGTTTTTGATCTTTGTATTAATTTTTTTTCTTGAATAAGTTTTTTTACTCTTCTCAAACCAGTTGCAAATGGCAAACCTGATGCCTGGATGATACTTGTAGTAGTGGTAATTTTATTGTCTAGATGGTTAATAATAACGTAAGAAAAAATATTCCAATCAGCGTCAATTGTTTTAATTGAAATAGATCTGTTAAATAAAAGTCTTGTTTTATCAACGAATTTTAAAAGGGTGGTAATCTCATTTCTATTCATTTGAAGGTATTATAGTATAAATTCATTAAAATATTCAATTTGAATATATTAGAGATTAAATCTCTTAATAAATCGTAGATAATTTGATTTAAGAAAATTAGGAGGATCAATATGAACAAACTAATTAAAGTATTAGCTGTTCTAATGTGCTTTTCTTTCGGTTCAGCTAAAGCAGTTGAAATCGTGTCTTTTAATGCTGCGTCATCTGAGGCTTATGTTGGTGCGTTCGTTAAAGGTATTAAAGCTACAGCAGAGCAATACGGCTATGATATTACTGTTTTTGAAAACAACTATAACCAAGCAGAGCAAAACCAACAAGTAGAACAATACTTGTCAAGTGGTGCACTACCAGATGTATTTATTTGGTGGCCACCTGACGCTGTTGCAGGTTTAGGTTCGTTAAGAAAGCTTGCTAAAACTGGAGTACCAGTTTTAAAAATCAATCAGTTACCTAATGAGCAAGATAAAGCATTCATCTTTGGATATGCCGGACCAGATGATAGCCTTCGCGCTTATAACGCAGGTGAGATGATGGTTAAAGCTATGAAGATGAAACAAGCTGCTGGTGGAGATGGATTTAATGTAATTGCATTATCATATCCTCACTCCTACGGTGGATATGGTTTATCAATAAATGCTTTCAAACAAGCTATCGCTGGAACTGACTTAAATCTTATCGGTGACATCGGTGAGGGATTTGGACAGGCTAACGGTTATAAAGGAGCAGCTAAGCTAATAGCTAAAGTTAAAGATCAGGGAATTCATTTTGTTTATGGTATGGACGATGCGATCTTAACTGGTGGTATTAAGGCTTTAGAAGAAGCTGGTTATAATGTTGACTGGTATGCAGGTACTGGCAAAAGTGGCAGTGTAGATAGTGATGCTGTCATTACAGTTGGTACTGTGTGTAACGGTGATAAGCAGATGATTACTGATGGAAAGCAATTTGGTACTACTCTACAATCACCTCTTCATGAAGGTCAATTAGCTATAGCTCTTGTTAAAGAGTATATGGAGAACGGTGAGCTAGCAAACTACATTAACTTTACACCTAACCCTTCAGTGACTGGTGCCACTATGGACTTCACAGCACTTAGAGGTTTTGATGGTAAGTTATACGGCATCAACGAGCTTTGCTCAGGTGCTTGGGACTAAGCTTTAGTCTTTTTATAAAAATTTTTACACACAGGGAACTATCCCTGTGTGTTTTTAATAAATAAAAAAGGTGTACAATCTCTTTTAATATGTCCACAAATCCAATTCTCAAAATTTCAAAAGTTTCTAGAACCTTTGGTGCAATACAGGCTCTAAAAGAGGCAAATTTTGAGATAAATGAAGGTGAAATTATGGGACTAGTTGGAGAAAATGGAGCTGGAAAATCAACGCTTGTAAAAATTATAAGTGGATTTGACCCAGGTTTTAAAGGCAGCTATCAAATCAATGGTAAAGAAGTAAAATTTGAAACGCCTTCACAAGCAGAGGAGTCTGGCATTGCTATTGCTCAACAAGAATTAAGCTTGATTCCTAATATGTCAGTTGCAGAAAATATTTTTCTTACTGGAGCTAAAGTAAAAAAATTTGCCACTCTTAATACATTGGCAAAGATGGCACGCCCATATCTTGATGAAGTTGGATTAACTGAAGTAGACCCGACTACTAGAATAAATTTATTATCTGTTGGTGAACAACATTTGGTAGAAGTAGCTAGATTAATTTCGAGAGAAGCAAAGATTTTAATTTTAGATGAGCCTACAGCTGCGTTGGGTGAAGCAGAGAGTCGAAGAATTTTAGAAATGGTTGAGCGTCTTGCTGCAAATGGTAAATCAATAATATATGTAAGTCATAGACTGGACGAAATTTTTAAGATTACAAAAAGAATAACAATTTTAAGAGATGGAGTAAGTCAAGGTATTCAAGAAACTAAAGATATTGATGTAAATAAACTAGTTGAAATTATGCTTGGAAGAGAATTAGCAAATATGTTCCCATCAAAAGCTGACCATATAAGTAATGATCCAAAATTAGAAGTAAAAGAACTTTGGCCTGATGGCGTTTTAGAGCCGGTTAGTTTTTCAGCCTTCAAGGGAGAGATACTTGGACTCTCTGGACAACTTGGTAGTGGAGCAGGCGAAGTATTAGCCTCCATAGCAGGTGCACTTCAATCTAGATCAGGTTCGCTTACTTTGAACGGCGAAACCTTTTTACCTAAATCACCAAGCCATGCTATAAAGAAAAAAATTGCATATTGCTCCTCCGATAGGAAAAAAGATGGTCTTTTTCTTGGACGTCCAATATTTGAGAATTTAACCTCCCCAGCACTTGGTGCGATATCAAAATATGGTTTTAACTTTGGTAGTTCTGAGGATAATTATTCCAGAAATTTAGCAAAATAGTTTTTAATTGATGTCAAAAGAATGCACGATGAGTCAGGTCTTTTAAGTGGCGGAAATCAACAAAAAGTAGCATTAGGAAAATGGCTTTCAATCAAGCCCGATGTATTGCTTGTGAATGAGCCGACAAGAGGTGTTGATGTTGGTGCTAAATCAGAGATATATCAAAGAATGAGAGAATTAGCAGCAAGAGGAATTACAATTATTTTTGCCTCTACTGATATCCAAGAAATCACATATCTTCCTGACAGAGTGATTACATTTTATAGAGGAATGATGATTGATGAACACCGATTAGAAAAAATTAAAACACCTGTTATTCTCAAAGAGATTACTGATCCATTTAACGAGACAAACCTATGAGCGCTATCATCGAAAATAATCAATTACCTTTTTCTGCAAAGTTTTTGCAATTCTATAAGGATCGCACACTTCTTGCTATTTTATTGTCACTTTTTGCTGTGATGTTTATATATGGAATTTTTTTCACAGAAAATTATTTAACAATAACCAATTTTAAAGCAATTATCAGAGATGCAGCACTATATGGCATTATGGCTATAGGACTTACATTTGTAACTTTGTCAGGAAATTTTTTTTTATTGTCATTAAAAGAAACAGCATCAATTTGTGGTGTTACGTTTGCTATGGGTATGGCTACTGGTTTTGGATCACCGGATCTTGCAGGAAACTTTTTAGTTTCACTATTAGCTGCTTTAGCAGTAGGTGTCGTAAGTGGAGTAATACAAGGATATTTTGTTGGAATGGGAGGCAACCCAATTGTTGTAACATTAGGTGGAGCAGGCATCCTATATGGTATTGGTGCATGGTGGAGTGATAACCTTGTAATAAACTTTACAAGACCTCATGATGCAGAATGGTTAGGAACTGGTTCTTTTTTGGGTCTTCCAAGTATCACATGGTCTTTTATTTTAATTGCCATTGCAGCTGAGATAGTTTTAAGACATACAAATTTTGGAAGGAAAGTTTATTTAGTTGGAGCAAACAAAGCTGCTGGAAAAGCCACTGGCCATGAAAATTTTTCCATGGCGATAATTGTTTTCACAATCTGTTCTGTTTGTTGTGCATTTGTTGCAGTAGCTTTTGTTGCTCAAATGGATAGTGCTCAATCTAATTATTTTTCTGCAGAATTTGGATCATCAGGTGATATGACAATACTCGTTATAGCAACTGTCATGGTTGGTGGAAATTCAATAATGGGTGGTTATGGATCTACTTTAAGGACTAGTTTGGGAGCAATTTTTATTGCTATGGTTGATAATATGATGGTTTTACAAGGATTTAATAGTGGACCTAGAATAGTTGGTGTGGGCTTAATGATCGTGTTTAGCATCATAGTTTTTGGTTTATTTGCTAAAGGAAGTAGGGCTCAGGAATAATGGAAAATTTTTTAAAAAAGATTACAAAAGATGTGGATCTCTCTTTTGCAATCTTATTATCATTTTGTGTTTATGTATTCTTTGCAATTAATATAGAGGTTTTCTTTAGTCACAATATCAGTTTCGCTATTCTTGAAAGGTTTGCAGTCTTGGGTCTTGTAGGTTTAGCGTTAACAATTTGTATAATTGCTGGAGAAATTGATTTATCAATTGGGTCTAACGCGGCCCTGTGCGCTGTGATAGTTGTAAAATTAACAGACCCCTTAGGCGCCCCATTAGCGATGATTATAGGACTTTCAGTTTCAACTCTAATTGGTGCAACACAAGGTTTTGTTATAGCTTTCATAAGAATAAGAGCGATTGTGATTACAGTTGGTACACTTATGTTGCTTAGAGGTGTGGCTTTACTAATTGCTGAAGAAAAAACAGTTATGTTAACAGATTTTAGAGTTCCTGATTTTATTACTACTAAAGTTTTAATGTATTTTTCACCTGCTAGCCTAACGGTTATCTTCATATTCATTTGTGTAGGAATTTTTATGCGTACTGCAGGTATACCTTTAAGACGCCCAATGATTAGAGCCTTTGCGCTGTCAGGTTTTTGTGCCGGTTTTGCTGGAACTGTAATTGGTTTGAAATCAGGAACGGCTCAAGGTTTAGGACTACAATACCTTCTTTTAGCAGGAACTGTTGCAGCTTTTGTTGGAGGTGTGAGCATACTAGGAGGAAAGGGTGGTGTTTTAGGAGCTGCTATCGGAGCTTTAACAGTTAATTTTTTAAATACTGGTCTCGTATTTTATGCACTTCAGGTTCATTTTGTTCAATTATTTACATCAGTGCTTTTGGTTATCGTTATAGTTTTTCAAACTATGTCCAGGGTATTTGACTCGCGGCAAGCTAGAAAGGGTCTGCTTGCCACAATTGATGAACGAAAAACATCTTTATTGGAAAAAAAGAGATCAGCTTTAGGTAGATAATATTCATTTTGAATATATTTGAAGTCAGTAATTTAAATACATATTATATAATAAATATGGAGGAAATTTATGGATAAAGAGAGACTAAAAGGGAAAAATGTCCTAATTACTGGCGCTGCACAAGGTATGGGTGCTGCAGTAGGTGAGCACTTTGCTGCCCAAGGAGCCAAAATTTGTCTAACAGATGTCAACCTTGACGGTTGTAAAGAGGTTGAAGAGAGAATTAGGTCAGCTGGAGGTGAGGCTATTTCATGTAAAGTAGACGTGAGAAATCGTGAAGATCACGTAGCTGCTGTCAAAGCAACAGTTGAAAATTTTGGTAGTCTAAATGTTTCTTATGGATATAAATGTTCGAGGTGCTCTTTTAGGTATGCAAGAACAAGCCCGACAAATGATTAAACAAGGTAAACAAAAAGAACCATATAAAATTATTCATGTAGCTTCTATTTTATCCAGAGAAACTTTTGATGATGTTGTGGTTTATGGAATGAGCAAACATGCCATAGCTGCTCTAATAAAAGGTGGTGCAAAAAGTTTAGTTGAGCATGGCATTACTGTTAATGGGTATGGGCCTGGTGTAGTGAGAACAGAGCTATGGGAGCAACTTGATAAAGACCTAGTTGCAATTGGAAAATTTGATAAACCCGGAGAGTCAATGGACTCAATTGCAGAGAATATGATTTTGATGAAGAGGTATTCCTATCCTGAAGACGTGGTGGGCACAGCATCATTTTTAGCGTCCAATGAGTCTGATTACATGACAGGACAAATACTTATGATTGATGGAGGAATGGTAATTCAATAAATGAGCGAACCTTCAATCATAAAACCCGAAGACATAAATCCAAATTACGATTGGCATAGAAGAGTGCCTTCTCATGGAAGAACAAATGTAGATTATGAAGAGAGAATTAACTTTCCTAGACTTCACAAATATAGACTGGGAAGAGCCAGAGAGGCTCTAAAAAATTCAAAAGCCGGTTCACTCCTATGTTTTGATAACAACAACATCCGATATCTCACAAGCACAGTTATTGGAGAGTGGTCAAGAGACAAAATATGTAGATATTCTCTATTAGCTCAAGACCATGATCCCGTGCTGTGGGATTTCGGTTCAGCGGCTAAACATCACCAATTATTTTCGCCTTGGCTTCCAAAAGAAAATTGGAAGGCAGGAATGGTAGGCCTGAGGGGTACGGTGCATCCTGATGCAGGTTTAATGAAAAATGCTGCAAAAGAAATAAAATCAATGTTAAATGAAAAGGGACTGGCAAATGAACCTGTAGGTGTAGATCTTGTTGAGCCAGCAATGATGTTTGCTCTTCAAGCAGAGGGTTTAGAGATAATTGACGGACAGCAAATTCTTCTTGAAGCCAGGGAAATAAAATCAAGAGATGAGCTAATGTTATTAAACCAGGCTGCATCGATGGTTGATGCAACTTATCATCAAATTTATGAGACTATGAAGCCAGGCGTTAGTGAAGCTCAAATAGTTGCTAATGCAAATAAGCTTTTATACGAACTTGGTTCAGATGATGTCGAGGCAATAAATGCTATTTCAGGTGAAAGATGTAATCCGCATCCACATAATTTTACAGATAGAATTTTTAGACCTGGTGATCAAGCTTTCTTTGACATACTTCAATCTTATATGGGCTACAGGACCTGTTATTATAGAACCTTCAATATTGGAAGAGCATCAGACTCTCAAAATGATGCCTATAAGCAGTGTCGAGAGTGGCTAGACAAAGCCATTGAACTTGTAAAACCTGGAGTATCTACAGATAAAATTGCATCAGTATGGCCGAAGGCTGAGGAATTTGGTTTTGCAAATGAAATGTCAGCATTCGCATTACAGTTCGGACATGGTTTAGGTTTGGCAATTCATGAAAGACCAATAATCAGTAGATTGGTTTCAATGGACTCACCTGATGAAATTAAAGAAGGAATGGTTTTTGCTCTTGAAACCTATTGTCCTGCAAAAGATGGTTATTCTGCTGCGCGAATTGAAGAAGAATTGATTGTTACTGATAAAGGATGCCAAGTAATTTCCTTGTTCCCTGCTGAAGATCTACCTATTGCTAATAAATATTAATGGTAGATAAATTAAATGACGATATAGGAGAAGAGAAAAGACTTCAATTATGGGAGATGATGCTAAAATTAAGGCTAGTCGAAAAAAAAGCATATGATCTTTTTCTTCAAAATCTTATTAAGGGCACTAGCCATTTAGCTCTGGGTCAGGAAGCTATTGCAGGTGCCTTTGGAGTCGCCTTGAAACAAGGCGATTATACATTTTGTACATACCGTGGGCACGCACATACACTCGCAAGAGGATCCTCAATCGAAGGAGTTTTAGGAGAATTAATGGGTAGACAGTGTGGCTTGATGAAAGGTAAAGGAGGATCCATGCACCTTACAGATGTAGATAAAGGAGTTATGGGTTCATATGCTATTATAGGTGCTCATTTAACTATTGCCAATGGAACTGCTTTAGCATCAAAATATAATAAGACAAATGAGGTAAGCGTTTGCTTTTTTGGAGACGGTACTACGAATATCGGAGCATTCCATGAGGCATTGAACATGGCAAAAATATGGAATTTACCCATAGTGTTTGTTTGTGAAAATAATTTATATATGGAATATACACCAATTCATGAAGTTACTGCTGTTGAGCACCCAGCTGCTGATAGAGCAGGTGCATACGATTTAGATAAAATTATTGTGGACGGAAATGATGCTGATGAAATGCTTAGAACAGCAGAAAAAGCTATTTCAAAAGCGAGAGAGGGCAAAGGTCCAAGTTTAATCGAAGCCAAGACTTATCGACATAGTGGGCATTCAAGAGCTGACCCAGGTAAGTACAGACCTGATGAGGAAGTAAAAGATTGGATGGAAAACAAAGACCCAATAAAAAATTACAGAGCAAAGTTATTAGATTTTAATATCAATGAAAAAATAATTTCTGAAATTGAGGAGAAAATTAAAGATCAAGTTGAAAAAGCAACTGAAATTTCCATGGCTTCTCCAATTCCAGAAATTAAAGAAATATATACTGATGTATGGGCTAATGGAGGTTCAGAGTGGCACAATTAACATACAGAGCAAGTGTTTCACTCGCTATAGCTCAATCCATGAGAAAAGATCAAAAAGTTTTTTTTATTGGTGAAGACGTAGGTGCTGCGGGTGGAGTATTTAAAGCGACGGTTGGTCTTTTAGAGGAGTTTGGAAAAGAGAGAGTCATGGATGCACCAATTTCAGAACAGGCTATTTTAGGTGCAGCTATGGGTGCAGCAATGACAGGCTTAAGGCCAATAGCAGAAATAATGTTTTCAGATTTTTTAGCTGTTTGTTGGGATATTGTGGCAAATCAAATTGCTAAAACTAGATATATGTCAGATGGACAAATCAACATTCCATTGGTCATTAGGACTGCAAATGGTGGAGGGTCAAAATTTGGTGCACAACATTCTCAAAGTTTAGAAAATTGGTCTATGATGATACCAGGTTTAAAAGTAGTCGCACCAAGTTGCCCTAGTGACGTGTTAGGTTTGATGGATAGTGCTGTAAAGGACCCTGATCCAGTTATATTTTACGAGCATAAATCACTTTATGCATTCAAAGAAGAAATTGAACAAACTGATATATCCATTCCTATCGGGGAGGCTAATACGCTTCACGAGGGAAAAGATATTACTATTATTGGTTTAGCTTTAATGGCACAAAGAGCAAAAGAGGCTGCATTAATTTTGAAAGACAAACACGATATTAATGCAAAGGTAATCGATTTGAGATCTCTAGTGCCATTAGATTTACAAACAATAAAAAAATCTGTAATTGAGACTGGTCATGTCTTGACAGTAGAAGAAAATCCAAGACTTTGTGGATGGGGAGCGGAAATATCATCTTTAATCTCAGAACATTGTTTTAAAAATTTAAAAGGCCCTGTCACTAGAGTAACTACACCACATGTACCTTTACCAAGTGCCGACATACTCGAAGATAATACAATTCCCTCAGTGGAACTAATTGTAAATGAGGTTATAAAAAAACTAAAAGGAGAATAATTATGGAAATAATAATGCCATCCCTTGGAGAAACTGTTGACGAGGGAAAAGTAGTAAAGTGGCTTAAAAAAGTCGGAGATGAAATTAAAGAGGGAGATATCCTCTGCGAAGTTGAGACTGATAAGACAGCTGCTGAGATACCTTCAACAGTTAATGGAAAATTAACAGAGATAATTGCACAAGAGGGAGATACGATCCCTGTAGGTGGTAAAATTGCCACTGTAGAATAATAATTAAAACTGTTATAAATATTTATGGAAATTAAAGACTCAAAATTTTATAGAGATAAGTGCTATATTAACGGTGAATGGGTTAATGCTGACTCAGGTGAGACAATATCTGTTAACAATCCAGCTAACTTAAAAGAGATCGGCACTGTCCCTAAGTGCGGAACATCTGAAACTAGAAATGCTATAGAAGCAGCAAATAATGCTTGGCCTGAATGGAGGGCAAAATCTGCACGTCAAAGATCAGACATACTCAGAAAATGGTTTGATTTAATGATTGAAAATAAAGAGGAATTAGCTCAAATCATGACAGTTGAACAAGGAAAACCAATAAATGAGTCACGTGGAGAAATAGGCTATGGAGCCTCTTTTGTAGAATGGTTCTCAGAAGAAGCCAAGAGGGTTTATGGAGATACAATTCCAGATCCCATGACCGATCGAAGAATTGTTGTTTTGAAGCAACCAGTTGGTGTAGTGGCATCCATTACACCATGGAATTTTCCTAATGCTATGATTACAAGAAAATGTGCACCAGCTTTAGCTGTTGGGTGCCCAGTTGTAATTAAACCAGCAAGTCAAACTCCTTATTCTGCACTTGCACTAGCTGTTTTGGCTGAGGAGGCAGGTTTCCCAAAAGGTACTTTAAATGTAATTACAGGAAAGGCCTCTGAAATCGGAGAGGAATTAGCCACAAATCCAATTGTTAGAAAATTATCTTTTACAGGTTCAACAGAAATTGGAAAAATACTTTTACAGAAATGCTCTGGAACTGTAAAGAAAGTCTCAATGGAACTTGGTGGTCACGCACCCTTCATTGTATTTAATGATGCAAATATTGATGATGCAGTTGCCGGTGCAATCCAAAGCAAATTTAGAAATACTGGACAAACTTGTGTTTGTGCAAATAGAATTTATGTCCAAGAAAAAGTTCATGATGAGTTCTGTTCAAAATTTGTTGATGCTGTTTCTAAAATAAAAGTAGGAGATGGTTTAAATGAGGAGAATGCCTCTGGACCCATGATTGATGAGCACTCTTTAAGTAAAGTAGAGGAGCACGTCCAAGATGCATTACAATATGGGGCAAAAGTTGCAATTGGTGGATCTAAGCATTCTTTGGGAATGAACTTTTATCAGCCTACAATCCTAACTGAAGTCGCACCAGAAGCGAAAATTACAACTGAAGAAACATTTGGACCAGTGGCCCCAATTTACAAATTTAAAGATGAAAAAGAAGTAATTAAACTTGCAAATAACTCACCATATGGACTTGCATCCTATTTTTATTCCAGAGATATCGGAAGAATATGGAGAGTTGCTGAGGCACTTGAATACGGTATGGTTGGAGTCAATACTGGATTAACTTCAAAAGCAGAGGCACCATTTGGAGGAATAAAAGAGTCTGGTCTTGGCAGAGAAGGCTCAAAGTATGGAATTGATGATTTTATTGAAATAAAATACATCAATATGTGCGGCCTAGACAAATAATTCATATTTATGAACAAAGTCTTTAATGTTGGCTTAATAGGATGTGGTCATATTTCTGAAACATATTTTAGAGGACATGATTATTTTAATAATTTTCGCATAATTAAATGTGCTGACATTAATCATGAAAATTCTAAAAAATGTGCCGAAACTTATAATATAAACTCTTGTTCTGTTGATGAAATATTAAATGATAGTGAAGTCGATATTATTTTAAATTTAACTATTCCAAAGGCTCATTACGAGGTAGCAAAAAATTCGCTGGAGAGCGGTAAACATGTTTATAGTGAGAAACCAATGGCTGTAAATTTTTTAGATGGTGAAAATCTCTTAAAATTATCTAAAAGTAAAAACTTATACATTGGCAATGCTCCTGATACTTTTTTAGGTGGTGGAATTCAAAAATCTATTGAATTAATAAACGATAATAAAATTGGAAATGTTCGGCTTGGAAATGCTATTTTTGCTTATCCAGGAGTTCAATCTTATCATCCCAATCCTGAACCGTGGTTTGCAAATAATGAAGGTGGCCCAGTTATAGATATGGGACCATACTATTTAACAGCTTTAGTAAATTTACTTGGCCCTGCTAAAAGTGTTCATGGTATTTCTACCAAAGTTTTCGATAAAAGAGTGATAGGCATAGGTCCAAAAAAAGATCAGGAGTTTGATGTGGAATGTCAAACTAGCTATTTAGTTAATTTAGAATTTCATAATGGGGCTTTAATTCAAATAACTTTATCGTTTGATGTTGTAGCTCACCAACGTAATCACATAGAGCTTTACGGCGATAAAGGTTCTATGATTGTGCCTGATCCAAATATGTTTGGAGGCTCAGTATACACAAGTAATGATGATAGTGGTGTTTGGCAAGAGCACAAAACTGATGATATGCCCCTTGGTAAAATTAATATTACTTCTCATAGCGGTAGGGCTAATGAGTCGCCAACTAATGCGAACTACCGTGGTGTCGGATTAGCTGAAATGGCATACTGTATTGATAATGAACTTGAACACAGATGTAGCGGAGAATTATCGTTACACGTTTTGGATATTATTCAATCAACAATGAAGGCAGCAGACACCAAAACACCCCAAGAGATAAAGACTACTTTTAAGAAGGCAGATTATTTTTCACTAGAGGAAATACAAAAAATTCTTAAGTAATTACAATAATTCCTCTAGACTTAATTTTCATTAAATGAAATTTGATAATACAAAAAAAATTCTTGTAATAGGGAGAGCAGGATTAGATATTTATCCAGAGCCACCCGGTACAAAAATCTCCGATGTAAATAACTTTTCTTCTCATTTAGGGGGCTCGGCGGCAAATACTTGTGTTGCTCTATCGAACTTGGGTGTCAGCACTGATTTACTTACTTGTATATCTGACGATGCAATCGGAGAATACATAATTAACAAACTTAATGAATTCAAAGTTGGTGTAGAACACTGCAGAAAAGTCAATAAATCATTTCAAACACAAATAGCTGTTGTTGAAACTATTTTAAAAAATAACCAATCTATTCTTTACAGAAGTAATCCTTGTGATCTGCAACTTAATAAGGAGGATATTAATAAAATTAATTTTAATAATTACTCTGCTGTATTCATCTCTGGAACTGCGCTCTCTGGAGAACCTTCAAGGAATGCTGTTTTTGTTGCCTCAAAACTAACTTCAGATCTCAAGATACCATTAATAATCGATCTTGATTATCGGCCTTACAACTGGGAGTCTGATACAATCAAATCTGATGTTTACAAGGAAATTATGAATGAAATGGATATTATCATTGGAAACGATTTAGAATTTAATGTGGCTGATAATTCCACAAATGGACTTGAATTAGCAAAAGTGTATATTAAAAAAAAACCATCAGTGATTATCTATAAAATGGGCGAAGAGGGATCCAAAGTATTTACTAAAGAAAATGAGAGCCAATACGGGACATTTAATGTCGAAGCTATTAAACCTACCGGTGCAGGCGACGCATTCAATGGAGGTTTTATAAGCTCCCTATACAATGGCCTTAGTTTAGAGGATGCAGTAATTAGGGGTTCTGCAAATGCTGCAATAGTTGTAACAAGAGTAGGATGTTCCTCAGCTATGCCCAATAATCAGGAATTAGAAAAATTTATTAATCAAAATCAAAAGGAGTATTAGATGCACATCCCTTATTCAGATAATAAAAATCAAGCTTTATTTGGAGAAACAAATAAAACAGTACCTTTAGTTTATTTTAATATTATCAATTTAAAAAAAGGTGAGTCCTATGAATACCAACTATCAAAACATGAAAGTAGCGTAGTTCCAGCAACAGGTATTGTCGAGATTACCGTTGAGGATAATAAGTTAGGACAGATTGGAAAAAGAACAACTGACGTATGGGATGGTGAACCTGAGGGTAGCTATATTCCTACAAATTCAAAATGTAAAATTACTTGTTTATCTGACTCCTCTGAGTGTTTCATAGCTGGTGGAATTTATGAAAAAAAATTAGAGCCATTTCTCGTTTTAAAAGAAGAACTAGATGTTGTTCAATACGGCTCAGACGATACTAAAACTCACAGAAAAATTAAACATATCTTAGGTGCGAAACATCATGATCAAGTTGGTCGATTATTAGTAAATGAATTATATACTGTTGGCGCTGGAGGGTGGTCAGGCTTCCCTCCTCACAAACACGACACAGATGATCTCCCTCAAGAAACTCGTCATGATGAAGTTTATAATTATCGATTTAAACCAGGACATGGTTTTGGTGTTCAAATTATGCAATCAGAAGATGAAAAAGAGGGTCACGGTTATCAACTTTTTAATGGCTCTACTATTGCAATTAATAAAGGATATCATCCATGTGTGGTTGCCCCAGGATATGAGATGTATTATTTTACAATCCTAGTAGGTCTTTCTCAAAGATCACTTATTCAATCTTTCCAAAAAACTCATGCTTACCAATTAGAAACAATCCCAGGTATTAAGGATATGATAGCAAAATATAAATGACGATAGCTAGCCTTTCAGAAGTTTTACAAGAAGCAAAAAAAAATAATTATGCCGTTGCGGGATTAGTAGTATTAGGTTGGGAAGATGCAAGATGTTATGCAGAAACAGCCGAAGAACTCAAGGTACCTGTAATTCTTCAAGCAGGACCAGGTTGTAGAGCAAATACACCCCTACCAGTTTTAGGTAAAATGTTTAGATACTTGGCTGAGCAATCATCTAGTCCAATAGTTTGTCATTTAGATCATGGCTATACGAAAGAAGAGTGTTTAGAGGCAATTGACAACGGATTTACATCTGTAATGTTTGATGGATCCAAGCTTTCACTTAATGAAAACGTTGATAAAACAAGAGAAATCGTTGAATTAGCTCATGAACAAAATATTTCCGTTGAGGGAGAAATTGGATTTGTTGGCTACAATGATGGTGCTAAGTCACAAAGCACAGATCCAGAAGAAGCGAAGACATTTGCTGAATTAACCAAATGTGATGCCATGGCCATCAGTGCAGGAAACGTACACTTACAGACAAACAAATCCTCTTCTATTGATATGCAAGTTATAAAGAAGATAGAAACCTTAACAGAAGTACCATTAGTGCTTCACGGAAGTAGTGGTATCGACGATACACTTAAAAGAACGATAGCAAATACAACGAATGTTTGTAAGTTTAATATCGGCACTGAACTCAGAAAAACTTTCGGTGATACTTTAAGAGAGGAAATTGTAAAAGATCCAAATACTTATGACCGTATTAAATTAATCAATTCAACTATCCCAAAATTAAAAGAAGTAACAAAAAAAGTTTTAGAAAATATTTCAAAAATTTAATCATTAATGATTAAATCTCACACAATTGAAAATAAGTTTTTAAGAGTTAAGACTCTAAATATTGGTGCTACATTATTTGAAGTTTTTTATAAAAAGAAAAAAATTAATTTAATTCTTAATTTAGGAAATATCTCATCATATAAAAATAATAAAAATTACTTAGGCGCAACATGTGGCAGGTATGCAAATAGAATAAAAAAAGCTCAATTTCAGATCAAAGGAGTAAATTACAAATTAACTAGAAACGAGGGAAAAAATATATTACATGGAGGTAAAAAAGGGTTTGACTCAAAAATTTGGCAAGTTAAGAGCTTTTCCAAATCTCATATTAGCTATTATTGTATATCTCCAGATAAAGATCAGGGTTTCCCAGGAGAATTATATTCCAGTTGTGATTACTCAATTACAAATTCGACTCTCAAAATCAATATAAGTGCTCAAACATCAAAAACTACTCACGTTAATTTGGTAAATCACGCCTATTGGAATTTAGATAAAATTAAAAAAGATATTTTTGATCACCACGTCCAAATCAATTCAAATCATTACTTAGAAAATGATAGAGAAAATATACCAACTGGTAGGGTAATGAGTGTAAAAGGAACACGTTTTGATTTTAAAAAATCAACTAGGATACGTGATAAGTTTACCAATAAATTCAAGGGATTTGACGAAAATTTCATTATAAAAAAGAATTCTAAGTTTGTAGCTAAAATACAATCACCAAAAAGCAATATATCCCTAAAAATTTTCTCAAATCAACCTGGTGTTCAATTTTATACTGGTCAGCATTTAAAATATTCCAGTAATCGTATTAAAATTAAAAAATATCAAGGTATGTGTTTTGAAACTCAGGGTTTTCCAAACGCACCCAATAATCGAAAATTTCCTTCAACGCAATTAAACCCATCACAAATTTATAAACATCAAATGAAGTTTGAAATTGGAGAAATTAAATAATTATTTGGTTTTTTCTCTTAATTTTATATTCAATGTATCAAAAAATATTTGAGGAACGCTAAAAGCAAAATTATTTAAAAAAGCAACCGAACTAACTTGTATTTGATTTCCATCTAGCAATGGATCTATAAACTTTGATATTTGAACTTTGTCATCGACATAATTCCAATCAAAAGTAGCATGAACACCTTTACCCTCTATATCATAAAAATTTACAAATATTACAGTTCCATTATTGAGTGTAAACCTAGTTTTTAAGTCTGGAGAGTTAGGTAATTCTGACTTAAGTATAAAGCCATTATGTTGAAGATCAGTTAATATATTTTGAGCATCAATAATTTTATCATTATCAATTTCATTAAATTGAGAGGTTAAATTTGTGTGTTCTAGCTCTCCTTCTTTCATACTTAAATTAATCATATTCTGATTATAAATTTGAATTGATTTGATTTGAGATTTACCAATATTTATTAAATCGGTGGGTACCCAATAGAAATCAGATACATCGGCAGTTAAGTTTGTTGATACTAAATAAGATTGATTGGAGTCAGTAGCTTTTATGTAAGATCCTGGGATATTGTAATTATAAATACCAATATCTAGTGAATATAAGACCTCATCGTCTTTTGATTTTAAAATTAATTGCATTTTATTTTCATCATCTAGACCCAATTTGTATAAAAGATCTTCGCGATTAGTTTTAGCATCTAAAATATTTGCTTCACGAAGTTGAATAAAAAACCGACTTAAAAGCTCAGTATTTGCTGGAAAATTATTTGAGCTTGAAATAAGCCATTGATTATCAATGATTTCAATGACTGATTTTCCATTTTGATTAGAAAATTCAATGTATGCAATTTCTGGTAAAACTTCATCAAAACTAGGAAACAATACTTCAGATGATGACTTGTTAGAGATATTTTTGCCATCAAAATACATACCAAGAGCAATAATTAAAAATCCAAACGATATTAAAACCAAGATTTTTAAATTTTTAATATACATTTATTTGCTTTTTCTTTTTCTGATACCGAGTTGTCTTGGAATAAAAAACATTAGTAGAATTAAAAGAACAGGGATTAAAAAAGTATTTAATATGTTTATTTGATTTGCTAATCGATCTATGTCTTTACTTAAATTTCTTCTAACTTCTCTTAGTTGTTTACGAGTATTTTCTACTTGTAATTGAAAATTTGCTAATTCCATTAATTGTTTGTCAGATAAATTGACACTTTCTACATCTCTACCGCCTGATAAATTTTGAATTTGATTTAATGTATTATCAAGTTGAGCTTGTAATTGCTGTTCCTGTCCTAGATACATCTGCTCAGCTTCTGCTTGAAGTTTTTGAACTACTACAAATGGTCTAAATGGAGCCTCTTTGTTTCTCAGATCAATAAATTCGTCATAACCTGTCATTGAGTCAAATACATTTGTAACTAAACTTCCATTATCAGATGTTGCCTCTATTACATTGGTATCTAAAAACTTTTGAATTCTTGCCCAAAAGGCATTTCTTATAAAATCAGCGTCACTGAAAACTACCACATTTATATTTTTTGAGGATGTTTCTAAATGATTATCATTTTTAAATTCAAAATCATTAAAATTACTTTTTGCGATACCATTTAATTTTACTCCAAAGTCATAGCTAATTCCTGTTGGCTGAAAATTATTAATGAGCTTAATTGGATCATGTACCTCTTTCATAGGTAGATCCATTGTTACCTCACTGGAGGACATAATAGGAGTGTAAGAAATTTCACTTTCATCATTTAATGGGGAAAGACCACCTGGAGACACAAGTCTAATTAATGATAAACCGTCTCCAATTTCTTCAGCTTGATTAATGAACTGTCCTCTGACTTCAGGCCAATTCAATTTCAACATAGTTTGCAAAGATGTATTTTCAGTTATGTTTTGTTGTGTTTGCAGTCTTGTGGCTTGAGCACCATCTAAAATAACATTGCTATTATAGTTAATATTGAGAGTTTTTAAGACATTTTCTAAATTTGATGATTTATTTGAATGGTCATTTTTCTCAAAAAATGGATCAACAAAAATAACTGATTTTCCACCATTCAAGATGAATTGTTCAACTGCATATTCAGTTTTGTCACTAATGTCAGAGGGGTGATAAACTATCAATAAGTCTATACCTTCAAAACTCTCTACGTCTGTATCTAAAAACTCAAAATCATAAAAATAACTAAGCTCCTCAAGTATTGTGTATTCTCCTTGTCCAAGTTGATTATTTGGCATCATTGGTGGTGTAGTGTCCACCCATGATAAAAAACCAATCATTGGTTTTTTTGATCTATTAAGTTTGTATACAATGTCAGTTAATTGTTTTTCTAATGTGCCAGCTTTTGAGGGATCAAAAAATGGAACAGTTTCTATGTCATCTGTTGTATTTGAAGCAATTAATCCAAAATATACTTTGGACCCTTCTTGATCTATAGGAAAGCCCTGCACACCATATCTATTTACATAATCTTCATCATCTGAATAAGGCTCTGGTTCAATAAAGTTTAATTCAATTTTACCTGAGGCTAGATCAGAATATCTATTTAAAAGACCTTGAACTTGATTAGCGTAATTTTGAATAATTGGAATATTTTTAGATAAGTCTCTGCTATACACAAAAGTAATTTTTATTGGCTCTTCTATTTCGTCTATAACTCTCTTAGTACCACTTGAAAGAGTAAAAGTTTTGGTAGAGGTAAAATCAACTCCCAAATTAAAATTGATTTTTTGGATTATAAAATTAAAGGACAAAAATAAAATAACAGTGCTTAGTATAGATACTAAAAGATAGTTTTTTTGTAAAAATTTATTCATTAGTCTCGATTTAAAAATTTTATAATTGTTAAATAATTCCAAAGAGCAATAAAGGATAAAAAGAAAAACAATCCTTTAATTGAGAAGAAACCCGTTTGGATACTTGAGAAGTGAGTCAAAAAGCTAAAACTAGAAATGAGTTCTACTATTTCAATAGGTAAAATCCCAGTTATAAAATTAATCATAAGAGGAAACCCACTTATGGTAAAAAGAAATGAGACTAAAATAGATAAAATAAAGGCAATTATTTGATTGTTAGTTAACGAAGAAAAGAAAATTCCAAGAGAGACATAAGCACCTGCCATTATAATAACACCAAGATATTGGCCAATAATTACAAGGTTATCAGGGTTTCCAAGATAATTTACTGTAATCCAAATAGGAAACGTCAAAACAACTGAGAATACAACAAAAGCCCAAGTTGCAAAAAATTTACTCAACACTATCTTCCACAATGGAATTGGTAAGGTCATTAATAATTCAATAGTACCAAGTCTTTTTTCCTCGGACCAACTTTTCATAGTAACTGCAGAGACAAAGAAAATAAAAACCCATGGAATAAAACTAAAAAAAACCGTTAAGTCTGCAACTCCTGAGGAGAAAAACGAGCCAAAATAAAATGTCAAGGACATAGAGGTCAAAATAAATATTGCAGTAAAAATATAGGCGACAGGAGTAATAAAATATAATTTAAGTTCTCTTTTAATTAGTGCCAACATTAGCTTACTAACTTTCTAAATTTTTCATCTAGGGATTTACCAATTTTTTTCTTAAGCTGTGCTGGAGTTCCCTCAAAGACTTTTTGTCCATCGTTAATAATAAGACACTTATTACAAACCTCTGGGACTTCATCAAGAATGTGTGTAGAAATTATAATTGCTTTTGTTTTAGATAATTTTTTAATTAATTTTCTTACTTCAAATTTTTGAAGGGGATCCAATCCATCAGTTGGCTCATCTAAGATCAGTAATTTAGGATTATGAATAAGGGCCTGTGCTATTCCAACACGTCTTTTAAAACCTTTTGATAAAGTTTCAATGGGAACATCTTTTACTTCTTCTAGTTGTAGATCATTAATTACTTTTTTGATTGCTGCTTTTGAATTTTTTATATTTCTTACCTGGCAAACGTAGTCTAGGTAAAGATATGGTGAAAAGTCCAAATAAAGTGGAACACCTTCAGGTAAGTAGCCAATCATTGACTTTGTGTGAATGGGATCTATTTCAATGTCCTTATTGTTTATGATAACGTTTCCACTGTCAGATTTCAGATAACCTGTTATTACCCTCATAGAAGTTGTTTTGCCAGCACCATTAGGTCCAAGGAACCCCATCACATCACCAACTTTGACCTCAAAAGAGAGTTTATTAATGGCAGTAAAATCGCCAAAATTTTTAGAAATATCTATTACACTTAACATTTTTTCATATTATTTAGTTTAAAATCTTAATAATTCAAGATGATAAATTTACCATCTCTTATCAGATGAAGTTTTTACCATGCAGACCTATAAATATCAAAAGCATCTTTTTCAGATATTTCTCTTGGATTATTGATTAGTAATCGTGTTTGTTTCATAGCATCTCTAGCCATTGTTTCGCATGCAGTTTCAGGGATGTCGAGATCTCTTAATCTTTGTTCTAAACCTAATTCGCTTGATAGATCTGACAACTTTTCAATGAATTTTGAAGAAATATCTTGAGTGCTGGTGCTTGTATCAATATCTGGAAAAACAATTGGGGCTATTTCACTGTAAAGTTTTGATGCATTTTGATCAGATATATTAAATCTTAACACATATGGCAGGACAAGTGCGTTGGAAAGACCGTGAGGGACATGATAAGTTCCTCCAATCGGATATGCCAAAGCATGAACGCCGGCAACTGGAGAGTTTCCAAAGGAGACACCCGCCAACATAGAGCCAACAAGCATATTTGATCTTGCTTCAATATCCTTTCCGTTAATGACAGCTTGTCTTATAGAACTACCTAAAAGCTTCAATGCTTCCTTTGCAAGTGTTTGGGAGATCAAATTATTGTTCACACTTTTTGAAGCATAAGACTCTATCGCGTGGACCATTGCATCAATACCGGTAGCAGCAGTAATGTGAGGGGGAAGACCGATTGTTAATGATGGATCAAGAATTGCAAGGTCTGGAAGTATAATAGGAGAGGAAACTCCTTTTTTTTCTAAATCTTCTTGTGTGATAATAGAAATTGGAGTTACTTCAGAACCAGTACCAGAAGTTGTTGGGTAAAGAGCAAGAGGGAGCCTAGGCCCTTTAGCATTAGCCACTCCCCAAGCTTCATGAATATTTTCGTCTGAGCCAATCAAAAGTGCAGTTAATTTTGATACGTCCATTGATGATCCACCACCAAATCCAATTACACCTGTTGCATTAAAATCTCTTCCCTGTTGAACACAATTCATAAGTGTTTTTATAGATGGGTCAGCTTCAACATTATCAAAAATTAAAATTTCAGAGTATTTTTGAAGCTCAGTAATTGTTTTTTCGTGTAATCCAATTTTTACTAAACCCGGATCAGTTACAAATAGTATTTTGTTACCAAGTTTTTTAGAAACTTCCTCTGCTGTGCTTACTGAATAATCACTTCCAAATCTTATTCCAGGAGTAGTATTGAATTGAAACGCTTTCACGATAGCAATATAAATGATATGGGGTTTATTTCCTATATAATTTTAAGAAACCTATTCTAAGCACCTATCAACCCACAACTTTTTTTTAATAAGGCTTTCTTAAGAGTTTTTTACTTTTATACTTGAGTTGTGTCTAAGGTTATTACCATCGCTCAACAAAAAGGAGGCTCTGGAAAAACCACTATAGCTGCAAATTTAGCTGCTGTTTATTCTTTAAAAAATAATTTATCCACGACATTACTCGACACAGACCCTCAAGGCAGCTTAGGTAAGTGGTTTCTCACCAGAAATGAAAAACTTAAAAATAAAAATATGATTCAGTTTAAAACAGCAAGCCTCTGGGGCGCACAGTATGAGGCTAAAACGCTTAAAGAAAAATCTGATTTAGTAATAATTGATACTCCTCCCAAAATTGACGCTGATGGAAGACCAGCAATTGAAATAGCTGACCTTGTCATTATACCGATATCTCCCTCTCAAGTGGATTTTTGGGCCACGGAGTCCATAATTGAATTAGCAAAAAGAGAAAAAAGAGAGATATTAATACTCATTAATAGAGCAAATGCAAAATCTAAACTTATTCAAGAAGCACATAAATTTGTTAATAAAATGAATGTTAAAAAAGCAAAGACGATTTTGGGTAATAGACAAATATTTGTATCAACTATGGGATTAGGGTTAACAGTAGTAGAAAAACAAAGAACTGGAAAAGGGTGTTTAGAAATGTTGGCTCTAGCAAAAGAGATACAGTCATTCTTGAAATTTTAAATTTTAATAAATTATATGAATGAAGAAATAGATAATGAACAACTCCATGACATATGCTCAAGATTATTGAAAGGTTTTATTAATTGGATTGAAATAAATGATAGTAAAGAAAAAGCATCAATTCTCGATAATGCATTCCAATTTAAAACATCTATTCTAGAACAAGATAAATCAACACTTCAAAAAAAATACTTTATATCACCACAGAATTTATCAAAGAAAGAAGCTGATGTTCTCCTACTACAGTGGAAAGATACTTTTTCCACATTAGTTAATTCAAATGTCGATAGACTATCAAAGGACTCTTTTAAGATATGGTTTTTAAGCTTAGCATCATATTCGATCCCAGAATTAGAAAAGGATGCAAACGAACTATGGTCCAAACTTTTAGAGGGTGTTGAATATTGTCATAAATTTTCTATCAAAGATGTCCCATATCCGCTCAACACTATTTCAAAGAACTAAATCAATGTTAAAATTCCTTATGTTTAAGACATTATTCACAGTTAGCATGTTTTTTTGTTTGAATGCACAATCAATTGAGCTTTTTGGTTATAAATTGTACGAGGACATTCTTAGGTATGAAAATGATGGGAGTATAAAATTAAAGAAAGGTAATATTGAGAGCATTTCTATTAAAGAGGACAACGTCTTGATAGCAAACAAATATCTTACTGAATACACATTAAAATCAACAAAAACAGGAAATATTTACGAGATTCACGGCTCAAATAATCAATTACAACTTAGTCCTGTAGAGTGCCTTGACATTCAAGATAGATTTATTAATTCATTTCAAAAGAAAAACACCGAATTATTTCAAACTGAAGTTAAACAATTTCCAAATAAACTTAAAAGTAAAACAACTTGGGAAATTTATCTTAGTAATAAATCTAATAGTAGTGAGTTAATTTTCTCAGTTACTTGTGATTATAGCTTTAATAATAGAAGAATGGATATAATTTTAAGCGATAGTACTTATTTAAGTGATGAAAATTCGAATTATGAAAATTTACTTGATGAAAATAAAGAAAATATTTCAAAAGAAGAAATAGATACTAGTGGAATTTAGTAACTAGAGATAACATATTAATAATTATATAAGACTTTATTTCTGATTTCAGCTGATCATAAGTTTCAGGTAATTTATCACTAAGCTGGAAAGAAAAGTCTATAATTTCATAAGCTTCATCTTTACTCATATAAATCTCATTACATAGGTCATGTGCAAGTTTTTCTCTTATTAATATTAAAGAAGCTATTGATCTCTTTTGTTTTTTTTTCAAACTATTTTTTTGTTGGTTTCTTAAGTTTCATTCCTTTTTTGACAACCTCTTTTTCTTCTTTCTTTTCTTCTGATTTTACTTCCTGATTTACAATTTTTGTATCTGAGGAAGGCTCAACATTTTGAACTGTGTTGACAGATCCAACTTGAATATTGGAGAGCATTTCTAATATTTGATCTTGTTTTGATAGTTTATCTTTCTGTTTTGCCTTCCAAGATTTCGGAAGTTTTAAATCGATACAACTCTCAGAACCGCAAAAAAGGACATCCCCAGTTTCATTATCAAATAAAAAACCACCGCAATTTTCAACACCTTTTTGAGTACAATTTGGGATGTGCATCTCATACTCTGCATTCAAATTAACCGATAATAATGGCAAACTTAAAAGAATTACAAAAATATATCTCATCAACTTATAATGTATCATTTGTAGAAAAAATTTTCTAAATTTTTTATTCATACTTAAAACTTTCTCCAGGTAATGTTGATTTCATAAAATCATTCTTGGTAATATTTTCTAACCATTTTTTTAATTTAATATTATTTTCTCCCCAGGCATCAGTAAATCTAAAAGATGTATAGTCTAATGCACAGGCAACAGATATTTGATCAATCGTTAACTTGTCAGTCACGAACTCATCATATTTTCTTTCAATCCAATCAATGGATCTTAAAATTTTTTTCTCATAACGTTCTATTGATTTATGTCTTTGCTCTAATTCTGGTATAGCTGACATTTCTATATAACGATTAACTGCATTTTCCATAATTCCATTTGAAACACTTATCATTGTCATACTTTCCCAATAACGATCTTTTGGATATATAGAGTCTTTTTTTGAAATACTATCAAAGTACAAACAAATATTATCACTGTCTGTGATCGTTTTATTACCAACTATTAAAGTAGGAACTTGTCTTAATGGATTAAATTCATCTAGAAATCTTGATTTATAAATATTTATCTTTTCTTCTTTATGAGCAACGTCTAATACAAGAGCAGATACTTTACATTTTCTTCCAAAAGGAGAAGTAGGCCCATTATATAAAAGTGGAGTATCTGTCATTTAATCTATGATTATAGCAACAGTGCCAGGGCTTACACCCTCTTGATCGTTCCTAATGTTAACTTGAGTTATCGTTCCACTAACTGGAGCGTTATGATTGACCTCTGATTTCATAACTTCCATAATAAATAATATATCCCCCTCACTTACTTCATCACCAACTTCTACTAAAACTTTCCATATGTTACCTGGAACTGACGTTAAAACTTCTGTAGACATATTATATGACACTTCCCATTGAGCAGATGGAGGTTTGTTCAGATCTCATTTCCTGTGCCTCTTGCACACTTATTTCTTTAAACTTAAATTTTTCATTTGGTTTAGCTTGTCCTAATTTCCAAAAAGAGGCTGATGGAACAGTAAAAGGTACAATAAACCCACCCATACTAGGCCCATCATTTACAAGTATTATTGGCGTTTGACCCGCCAAATTAATACCACCAATTGGGTAGCCCTGATCTATTATATTTGAGGGTTCATAGCCATGTTCGGGAGATTTATTTGTAGCTTTTTCGGTAAAACTTAAAGTGGGTCCATCCAACCTAAATCCAGTACGATCACTTCTTGCTTGAAGTTTCCACTCTGCTTTAAGAAAAGTATCATATCCTTCGTCGTCAAGCCAATCATCATTTGGTCCCCGAACAACCTCAATTTCCCAAATACCACTATTGCTAATCTCTGGAATTGAGTCAGTTCTAATTTTTCTACCGACCTTTCCATTAGCTTGACCTAAAGGGACTCTTTGACCGTCTTTCAAAGCATGACCATCAATTCCACCAACGCCTGCTTTGTGAAAAGTTGATTGAGAGTTTAGCCATTTTTCTGACTCAATGCCTCCAGCAAAAGACACATAAGATCTTGCACCAGATACTGTAAATCCCATTTCAAGAGTTTGTCCAGATTTTATTAAAACACTCTCCCACATAGGAATAGATTTACCATTTATTTTGGGCTGCATATCAGCACCACAGACCGCAATGACATGATCTTTTTCAAATTTTAAAGTTGGACCAGTGTACTGACACTCAAGCGCTGCAAAACTCTCCTCATTACCTACAAGTAAATTGGCTAGCCGAAAAGACCAACTATCCATTGGCCCTGAGGGAGGAAACCCTTGGTTAAGATAACCAACTCTCCCGGGATAATCTTGCACTGATGTTTCTAGTCCTTGTTTAATAACTTCAAACATTTAAAACTTCTTATTATAATCTAGTTTAGACAACCAGTTTTTATATTTTTTGATAGAAAATTTATGCTCCTCAATTAAATCATATCGATATGACTTATCCTCAACTTTTTTTTCAATCATTTCAAACTCATCATAATCACAAGGTACAAATTTAATTCTATCTCCCGGCCTAAATAGACAAATGCTATCTTTGAAAACATCAAAATTCTTGTCAGGATCCCAAATGGGTACAGGGGTTCTACCAAAAATTTGATAACCTCCAGGTAGCCTATCAGGATAAATAGCTGTGGACGATCCCCCCATACCCACAGTTCCTTTTGGTGTCCATGTTCTAGGTGGGTTATACTTTGGAGCGGTTAATTTGCACCTAGGGTCAAGCGGCATTGTAAATGGTAAACCAGGCCAAAAACCAAGCGAAGCCACCCAATACTCAGTTGCAGAGTGAACTCTGACAAAATGATTAACGTCATCTAATTGGTTTAATTCTGTAATGAACTCAGGATCTGGCTTTTTCATTGTGATTTTAGCTATATAGTCTTCAATTGCCTCCTTTGTCCATTTGTCAAGATAGACAGTCGGGAAATGAAAAAGTCTGCTATTTACAACAGTATCATCATTATCTCTCATATCTTTAAGCAATGATTTCAATTCATTAATTAAATCTTGATAGCCGATATCATCTGGATTGTAGTGAACTATCATTGAGGCAAAACATGGGAGTGTTTCGTAAACCCCCTTTATATTTGCTGTCTTAATTAAGTTTGATAGCCCCTGAGCTTTAAAGTTCAATTCTAAATTCATCACATTACCAAATTCTATTAATAAATACTTATCACCACCTGGTAAAAACTTTGGCTCAGGGTAAATTCCCTGAAATATCTCTGAGGTTTTATCTTTTGTTTTCTTTGAAACTAAATTGGGATAAGTGCCATCCTCGTTTATATGTTTTTTTACAGAGAGTTTACTTACATTTAATTTAGGTTGAGAAATATTATGAGGATACATATTTTTGAAACTAGCATAATCGTCAACATCAAGTTGAGAGAATAAAATATCATCAACTTTTTTTGATTTATCTTGAGATAAATGACTCTCTAAATTTTCAAATTTTGAAATCTCGTGATTTAAATAATTAAATTTTATATTATTGTTTTCTTGTTGCGATGATCCTACCTTGTTTTTTTTTAATAACTCATCTTTAGGATTGGTTAAATCTATTTTTTGAAATAAATCTAAATCTGTATTTTTATATTCTTGAACCATTGAATTTAAAAATATTTAACTTTAATTTTTTCTTTGCTCTTAGGTTTATCTGTAAAATCTACTACTTTGACATTTGTAGGCACAGTCGGTTTAATAATTTTATTTTGAATTTCTGCATTAGTATTAGCTTTTTGATTTGAATTTTGCGTACTTGATAAATTATTATCATTAGATTTCTTTTGAGTATGACCAAACATTCCTTCAAGAATAGTATTTGGATTAATATCCTCTTTCTCAAAGGTCTCAAATATGCTCCCATCTCTAAAAACTAAAACTCGATGACATAATCCTATAAATTCCTCGAGTTCACTTGATAGAAATATCGCTGTACCACCTTCATTTACAAAAATTCTTAAGTGTTTATATAAGTCTCGTTTTGCGCCAACATCAATACCTCGCGCTGGATCGTTAAGTATCAGTATCTTTGGAGTTGTTGTGAAAGCTCTGGCAATCATGACTTTTTGCTGATTTCCTCCACTCAATGATGTAATTAGATTATTTTTTGGACCTGTCTTAATACTCAATCTTTCTACTTCCCAATCAAAAATACCGTTTAATTCCATCCATTTAATAAAACCAATAAATCCACCTGATGTTTTAGCTTGTTTTCCTTTATATAAGGGTATGACCATATTTTCATATATGCTCATGTTAGGAAAAATACCCTCTTTTTTTCTATCTCCAGATACATATCCAACTCCACTTTTCTTGGCATCTAACAAGCTATTCACAGTAGTGTAATCTTTCTTGGTTCTCTCTCTTTCCTCATCAGACTGTTTAACAATTACTTCTCCGCTAAGTGGTTGATCGATACCTGCAAGAGCCTTAACAAAATTATCTTGTCCTTGCCCATCAAGTCCTGTGACTCCAAGTATCTCACCTTTTGGAAGATCAAAGTTAATAACATCTCCATTTTCCCAAACTTTTAAATCTTTAGCAGACAAAACTATTTCATCTGAGATTGAGTCTGGAGGTGTAGCTTTTATTTCTGATGCTGTAGAAAATTTTTTATCACCTGTCATAAGTCCGAGAAGATTTTTTTCAGTAATTTCTTCTCCTGCTAAAACTCCAACATCAACCCCATCTCTCATAACTGTTGCTCTATCGCTTATTCTAACTAGCTCTGCAATTCTGTGAGTTACAATAAAGATTGCTGCACCTTGATCTCTTAATGTTCTCATTTTTGCAAAAAGTCTTTCTGTAGAGTCAAAATCGAGAGCAGCTGATGACTCATCTAAAATTAGTACTTTAGGATTTCTTAAAAATGCTCTACCAATTGTTATCCAAGCTTTCATACCAAGCGATAATTGACTTGCTATTGTATATGGATCGACAAATTCACCGGATAGCTCTAACATTATAGAGGCAGCTTTTTCGACCCTATCTCGATGTGCTAATTTTTTTCCAAAAAAAGAGTCATATCCAATAAATAAATTTTCATAAACAGTAGCCTCTTCAGCTATCATCACTTCTTGAAAAACTGTTGCGATACCAATTCTTTGAGCTTCAATTGGGGAATTGGGTGAATGCCCCATAATAGAGACCTTTCCTTTGTCCAAAGGTAAAACTCCTGAAATAACCTTTGCCAATGTGCTCTTACCACATCCATTACCACCAACAATGGCGTGTATTTCACCAAAGTTAGCTTTGAAATTTACACCGTTTAGGGCTTTTGTAACACCAAAGGACTTTGATGCATCTTGAACATAAATATCTCCTCCGACCTTAGAGGAGTTAGACTGTGCCCCATTCCCGTTTGGGGCACTGTCAAAAGTTTTTTCTTCATTCATTAATTACTTAAATTAAAGTAATGCTTCTCCACGATCGAAGAAATTATTTAAGTATTCATCACTAGCCCAGTTTTCAATTCCAACAGTTCTAAACTCACTTGAGTTTCTGTCACAATCTTCAGGAACAAAAGACTGAATAGTCTCAACATCTTCTTCATATGGAGGAACTAAGATAGACTGGATTTTAAGACCCTGACCATACATAGTTCTTAAAAGAACATTCATCGCAAACTCTGCATCATCTCCAGGAGGCCATGCATAGATCGCTCTGTCGATAAAGTCTGGATTATTTCTCCAATAGCAGAATGCACCAATTTCTCCACCCAAAGCCATAGGCACCATTGGTCTTCCAGATGATTCTAGAGCGTTAAGTGCTCCGGACTCTCCTGAAGACTGAACAGCAAATCCGTCAACTTGAGTTGTGTTAGCTGATAACCATTTTTGAAGTTCAGCTTGAGCAATTTGTGGTGTCCACATGTGTGCAATTTCAGCAACAACAGTAATGTCTGGATATTCTGCAAATCCATCTAGCATACCTTGGTGCTGTGAGTCAGATGCTGATGTTCCAGGAATTCCTTCCATAACAACAACATTACCTTCACCACCAATAGTTTCTGCTAACCATTGTGCAATATAATATCCGGTTAATTTGTAGTTAACAGATGTACTGATAGCATATTCTGAAGTTAAGTATCCTGTCATAGATGCAGTAGGAACACCTTTTCCGTACGCATACTCAATAGTTGGATTTAATGCAACAGGATTTGAGCAACAGACTATTAATCCATCAACTCCTTGATCAGTTAACTGTCTCATTTGTTGAATTTGAACCGCGTCTTTTAGGTTAGATTGTGTAACAACGATATCGTTAAGAATACCTGCTGCTTTCATTTTTGGCAAATAGTCACCGTACAATCTCTCCATCACACCTTTTCTCCATAGATTACCTGCGTAAGAACTTGCATAACCGATAGTCCAAGGAAGTGGTCTATCACTTTTCCAATTTCTGTATACACTTTCACCAAGAGGTTGGTTAGGATCCATAAAGTCAGGATTATAAACGAAGTCTCTAATATCAGCTGGAATTTCATCTAAGATGTCAGCATTTAAGTTACCTGCGACACCGACAAAACTAACAGCTAAAATAGCTATGAACTTTTTAAGCAATGTCATAGTTTTATCCTCCTTACTTATATATAAGTATCTATAATAATACCTATATTCTGAAAAATATAAGCAAAATTGTTCCATCATGTGGAAAAGATTTTCACATAAAAGCCTGATTTTCTGTAAATTATAAACGAGAGGAATTTATTATTCATGGTCGATTTGAATTGCGATATGGGTGAGGGTTTTGGTATTTACTCCTTCGCAGATGACGAAGAAATAATGCCTTACATAGATGCTGCTAATGTAGCCTGTGGGTTTCACGCCTCAGACCCAAACACAATGAGGAAAACTGTCGAGCTTGCAAAAAAATATGATGTGAAAGTTGGATCGCACCCCGCCTATCCTGACTTAGTGGGGTTTGGAAGAAGGCCAATGAAAATGAAACGTGAGGAAATCAAAAATCTTGTGATGTATCAAACTGGTGCGATCAAAGCCTTTCTGGATGAGTATAAAATGCCATTAAACCATATCAAACCTCATGGATCTTTATATGGTGTCTCTGCAAAAGAGGAAGATGTGGCTCATGGAATTGCTGACGCAGCTGAAATTTTTAATGTTGGTATTTTCGGAATGGTTAATACCTTTCACGAAAAAGTATACAAAGAAAGAGGAATAAAATTTTACGGAGAATTTTACTCTGACTTGGAATATGATGAAACAGGTTATTTGGTTATCGCCAAGGGTCGAAATAAATATTATCCAACTGATAGAGCTGTGGAGCGTTGTTTAAGAGCAATGAATGAAAATAAAGTTAAAACTGTTCAAGGAAATGATGTGGTTGTAGGATGTGAAACAATTTGTGTCCATTCTGACACTCCTAATGCTGTAGAAATCTTAAAGGCTCTGAGAGAAAAAATTTCCTCTGATAAAAAAAATCCACAAAAAACTTCAAATGGCAATCATACTAAAATGCCTTATATCGTTGATAAGAAATGAAAAAAATTTTAATTGCTAATCGCGGTGAAATAGCAAATAGAATTATAAAAAGTTGTAAAATATTAGGTCACAAATCAGTTGCTGTTTATTCAGATGCAGATAAGAATTCAAAGCATGTAAGATTATCTGACGAGTCTTATCATATAGGACCTAGTAAAGCTCAGGAAAGTTATCTTTCTTACAATAAGATTTTAGAAATAGCTACAAAATCAAATGTGGATGCTATTCATCCTGGTTTTGGTTTTTTATCAGAAAACGACACTTTTGCTCAAGAGGTGATAGACAGAGGTATCACATGGATTGGCCCTAAACCAAAATCAATAAAATCAATGGGAAATAAGGATATTGCTCGTGAATTAGCCCTAAATTCCAATATACCTATATGTCCGGGTATAAATAATGTTCACAAATTAAGCGATGAACAACTTAAGACAAAATGTGAAGCTATAGGTTACCCTTTACTTGTAAAATCAAGTGCTGGTGGTGGGGGGATAGGCATGAGCGTCGTCCAAAACTTTAAAGACCTAGCTAATGCAATTGAAAAAACTAGTAATCTTGCTGCAAAATCTTTTGGTAATGGAGATATTTTTATTGAGAAATTTATAACGAACGCACGACATATTGAAATACAAGTTTTTGGATTTGGTGCTAAGGGATCTGTCCACCTATTTGAAAGAGATTGCTCTATGCAAAGAAGATATCAAAAGATAATTGAGGAGTCTCCGGCACCAGAAGTAGATAGGGAATTAATTAACAATATGGCTCAAGCCGCTGTAAAATTATCTTCTGATGTAAAATACGAAGGAGCAGGTACTGTAGAGTTTATATATGATGTCCAAGAGATGAAATATTATTTTCTTGAGATGAATACAAGAATTCAAGTTGAACATCCTGTTACAGAGTTAGTAACAAATAATGATTTAATTTCTATGCAAATAAATTTTGCTTTCAATAGAAAAAATAAATTTTTAAATCAAAATAAAATTAAAACTTATGGACATTCAATTGAATGCAGAGTCTATGCAGAGGATCCATCTCAAAATTTCTTACCATCTCCAGGAAAAATAACTAAATTAAAGTTTCCTAAAATACCAAATGGCATAAGATTAGATTGGGGATATGATGAAAGAGATGAAGTAAGTTTCTATTATGATCCGATGATTGGAAAAATTATATCTCATGACTTAATTCGAGACGATGCTATATCCAAATTAATAAAATTTTTAGAGGGTACCCAGATTGAAGGTATTAAGACAAACATCCCCTTTTTAATTTGTCTTCTCAAAGACAAAAACTTTATTGAGGGTAAACACAACACAAAATATATCGAAAATAATTTAAACACTCTTATTAGTAAGACATCTTTTAAAAATGGTTTTACTAAAAATATTGATTTGGACTCAAAGAGAATTAAAATTGTTGAAACAGATAAGCTTAAAGTAGGTCATGGAAGATCGCAGTCTGATAGAGGGGGTATCAAAGTCGTATATTTTGACTAATAATAATGGTTAATCAACTTGTAGCAGCAATAAAACCCTCTCAAATTCCAGGTTCTGATCCTCAGTCAACAAAATACTTAATCGTCCCAATATTTATATTTTTTGCCCTAATGATTTTTGCGATGATTAGAGGACCACAAATAATTTCAGGCTCGGGTATTGGAACTGCAATTATGGTTTCAACACCTCCACTTATTGGTTTTATTAATGTAACGACAATACAACTTTATGCTGCAGGATATATTCAATCGCCAGTTGCGTATTTCATATGTGCTCTTGCAATAGGAGTAATTTACCAATTTCTTTATGCCTTAATCGTAATTTTTATCAGAGTTCAACCAATAATAGTTGCCTTAAGTATGTTTCTTGCTTTTTCTGGTATCAATTTAGTTATTTTACCAAGACCAGGAGGAAGAGCACCTGATTGGATGTTATCTTGGAGTGCTGGAACTGAGGTAGTACAGCCCACACTAATACTTTTAATTTTTTCAACACTTATTTGGTATGCACTAACTCATACTGCTTACTGGCAACATTTAAAATTAATGGGTTCAGATGAAAAGTCTGCTTATACAAGTGGAGTGAGAATTTACGTTGTAAGAATTGGCGCTCATATTATTGGTGGAGTTTACGCTGCACTCGCAGCTATTGCATTTACAGGCTTAATTGGTTCTGGAGACCCAACTCAAGGTACTACTTATACATTGATGGCAGTTACAGCACTTGTATTAGGTGGGTCAAGTTTAATTGGTGGAAGAGGCGGTGCGTTTGGAGCTATTCTAGGTTCAGTTAACATTTATTTGATAAATTTTATTCTATCAACTTTTAGGTTTGAAAGATTTCAAAGTTTCGTAACAGACTTATCATACGGTGCGGTATTGGTGGCTTCTCTTTTAATACTTATTGCACTTCCTTATATTCAAAAAGCATTCAAAAATTTATCAGTTTTTGTATTTTTTATTATTGGAACATTAAGTGCTGCTGCTGTTCAAATTCATATGAAATTTGATCAAGTAACTAGAGGGACTGTAGGAGGTTTTGGAGGTAAATCTAAAGATGCTGAGATTTTTGAAAAAGCTCTTGAGTCCGGGAGTGATTGTTTAATCACAGGTAAGGCATGCGCAGAGGGTGGAAATTCTACAGTGTGGATGTTTATTGCTATCGGAATAGCAGCCTTGATTTATCTCGTTTATTTACTTGTTAAACATAGAGATGGCCCAACAGTGTCTTTTATTATTGCAGCAATTGTTATTTTCTTTGGTTGTGTTTGGAGTGGCACGAGAGAGGCTTATTTCGTTAACGCTGATTTGGGTACTAACTTACAATATATTTTAAATTATGCTCCTCAGTATTTTACATCTGAATATCTAAGAGTTGGTGCAGGATTGCCTGATTTTTCATCTTCCTCGAGTGCTTTGGTTGGCTTCGCTTACGCTGTCGCAACTTTAGGAGGAATAGTTTTCTTTACATCTGCGATAGTAATAATTGCTATGCCAAGATTTAGAAAAGAAATCAAAACACAAACATTGGTATTATTTGCAATAGCAATTTCATTTATTGTATTTGCTGCAATATCTTATTACGGAATTGAGTCAAATAGACAGAGTTTCTTCGGCATAGATGGATACGCTGTAATACTAATTTTATTTTTACTTTTTTTACTCACGGCACCAACTCTTTTCTCGAATATCAATTTGAATAATGTTTTCATTATTTTCCTCGGTATATTAGCAATACTCGCTGTATACTTTTTAGCCTCACCTTCTGGAACAATTATTACTGATGATGGAAGTAAGTTTTACTCTCCAATTATTACAGAATTAATTGTTGGCGATACATCATCAGTTAAATATACAAGACCTATCCGAGGAGAATTTATCACAAGTGATGTTACTTGGCTTAAAGAAGCAGCTCTAATTATATTTGCAATATTTGTATTTCAATTTTTTACATATTTAACAATGGGAGCAAAAATATCATTTGCTAGGTTCAGACCTTACATTGCTATTTTAAGTATAGCTGCATTAACATGGTCTGCGATGTTCTTTGCAATTGGTTATCCTTATTGGAAAATGATTTTAATTACAGCAATTGGAATAGCTATTTCACCTCTGATATGGCAAGCGTTTGGCGTTTATAAAATAAAATTAAAATCTCAAGAAGGACTTGAAAAATGGGGAGGTCTATCAGAAGATAGAAAAGTTTAGTAAATGGAGAAAAGAACTCATAATTTTTTAAAAGGACTCGGAATTCTTTTTGCTGTTGCTGCTGGGATAGGTACCGCAGTTCTTGGTTATGTAGATAGAACTGATTGGATACAGGTTGCATTTTACTCTGTAGCTGTTGTTGCCATTATTCTTTGGGGATGGCATTTTTTCTTAGTTAGATGGTCTTATCGATCTTTAGTAAAGGAAGATGGATCTCAACCCCCTGAGACTACTGAAACCACAAGTAAAAGAAGCCTTTTTTGGGACCTCATTGCAAAGAACTGGATAGCTGTTACGGGATTTTTACTTCTTTTAGGTCTTTTTATATTACTATGTTTTTTGGTACCCGGGTTCTTCTCAGGTAGAACAGTCGTATCAGCAATCATATTATTAGGTTTTTTAATCTTAGCATTTCTTGCTTACAAATTTTTAAACATTAACAAAAGCGTAATTATAGGAGTCGCAGTATTAGTTGGTCTTTTTATAATAGGATCAGTTTCTATTGATGGCTTCTTATCATTACAGAATATTAAATCTATGTTAGTTTTTGCTTCTTTCTTAGGAATTGCAACAATTGGTCAGACATTAGTTGTGATGTTAGGTGGCCTCGATTTATCAATACCATTTTTAATTGGGGCGACTAATTTAGGATTAATGTCACTTATTTCACTTGGAGTTCCTCCTTGGCTTGCGTTTATAGTTATTCTTGCTTTTGGTACGATCGTCGGGCTTTTCAATGGTTTGATAAGTTTTAATCTCCAAGGACAATCATTAATAGTTACGCTTGGAGTTGGCTTCATGGTAGTAGGTGGAGTATAGATATTGGTATCACTTCCTACTGTTACAGGTGGAACTGTGTTTGGTGTTGTTCCAGACTGGTTAAAAAACCTAGCTTCATTAAATGGAAAATTTTTTGGTCTTCCAATACCTCCAGTTATCTTAATTTGGATATTGATTTCAATTTTATTAATTGTTGGACTAAGACACACTAAGTGGGGAAGAAACTTATATGCTGTTGGTGGAAAAAGGTTATCTGCTGACAGATTATCAATTTCTGAGAGAGCATATTGGGTTGGAGTTTATGTCATTAGCGGATTTACTTCTGCAGCAACTGGAGCAATGTTACTGGGTTGGAGTGGTGGAGGTTTCATTGGTGTAGGTGATCAATATTTATTTTTAACAGTGGCAGCTGTGGCTGTAGGAGGAACTTCCTTATTAGGTGGATATGGAGGATACGGATTTACAGTAATCGGTGTTCTTGCACTTCAAGTCATTAGTACATTTTTGGCAGGACTAGGTTTAAGTTTTGAGGGTCAACAATTTATATTTGGTCTTCTTATTCTACCTCTAGTTGCTCTTTATTCCAGAGCACCCCATATTAGGGAGCAAATATAAAAAAATGTCTTTAATCAACAGATTTTGTTGTTTTTACAATGAATATTTATTTCAAAATATGAAACAAAAATTATTATTAGTTAAAGAGGACGGGTAATATGTACATAAGAGGAATAAGTTTAAATGAATAAAATGCTTCTCCCTTACGACATTGTAGGGGGGTCTTTCTGGTTAATTTCCGTTGGCATGATTGGTGCCACATTATTTTTCTTTTTTGAGCGCAGCAAAGTAAGCACAAGATTTCATACACCGATGACAATGATAGCTGTTGTATGCTTGATGTCCTCTATACATTATTTCTTCGTAAAAAATCTCTGGGTAGTAAGCGGCACGGCCCCGACTTTATTAAGATATATAGATTGGTTTCTTAACTTTCCAATGCTTGTACTTATTTTTTATGCAATGCTTATGTCAGTTGTCAAAGTTAAACAAGGCATGTTCTGGAGATTATTAGTTGGAACTTTAGTTTTTGTTGTAGCAGGTTTCTTAGGTGCAGCGGGTTACATGAGTAAGACATTAGGTTTCATTGTTTGGTTAGCTGGTTGGTTGTACATACTCGGTGAGTTATATGTTGGAGAGGCTGGAAGAGCAAATGCTAGATGTGGAAATGAAAATGTACAAATGGTTTTTTTCTCAAACAGACTCATTATTACAATTGGATGGGCTATATACCCAATGGGATATTTCATAGAGCATTTGGGTGGGGGCATTGACCCCAACAGTGTTAATGTTATTTACAATTTAGCAGACTTTTTAAATAAAATAGTTTTTGGTTTAATAATTTACAAAGCAGCAATACAAGACATGAGAGTTAATGGACAATAACATCAATTTAGGAGGTGATAAATAGGTATGAACATTACTAGTGGTGCAGATATTATTGCGATAATTATCTTAATAGCGTTAGCAATAGCAATTATAGTTTACTTGCTACATTGGCTGTACAGGCGTTCCTCAAAGGAAATAGCGTTTGTTAGAACCGGCATGGGAGGTGAACAAGTTGTGATCAGCGGAGGTGCCTTCGTTTTACCTATTATTCATAACATTACCTCAGTGGGTATGAAAACTCTTTGTATAGAGGTTCAACGAAACGGCAGTAAATCTTTTATTACAAAAAATAGAATGAGGGCAGAAGTAACGGCTGAATTCTATGTGAGAGTAGCTCCAACAACTGAGGCTGTCTCAATAGCCGCGCAAACATTGGGAAATAGAACACTAGAGCCTGATCATTTAAAAGAACTTGTTCAAGGTCGTTTTGTTGATGGATTAGGTGTTGTTGCCGCAAAAATGAGCCTTGATGAAATCCAAGAGAATAGATCTGAGTACATTAAAAATGTTGCATCTCATGTTGAAGAAGCAATTAAGCACACTGGTTTGGAGTTAGAGACCGTGTCTTTGACATCTCTTAACCAAGCTCCCGTGGGTGTATTCGACCCTTCAAATACATTTGATGCTGAGGGTTTAACTCAAATAACAGAATTTACTCAGTCACGTAAAAAGAAAAGAAATGATATTGAGAAAGATACAGAGGTAAGTATTCGTAATAAAAACCTCCAATCTATCAAGCAAACTCTTGAAATTGAAAAAGAGGAAGAATTTTCAAAGTATCAACAAAAACGTGAAATTGAACAACAAAGAGCTATCGAAAATACTGAGACAGTAAAAACAAAAGCTGAGAAAGACAAAGAGTCTGAGCTTGCTGAAATCTCCTCAGAAAAAGATATTGAGATTGCTAAGATTAGCAAGAAAGACTTTGTTGAGATGGAAAAAAGTTTACAAGAAACTAAACTTATCCAAGAAATTGAGAAAAGAAGAAAAGAACAAAATGAGTTTAAACAACAAACTTCTATCGAGATTAAACAGAAAGACATTGAGACAGAAAAAACTATTCTTGAATTGGAAAGAGATGTTGAATTCAGTCGTCTAGAAAAACAAAGATCAGTTGATATTAAACTTGCTGAGGAAAAAGCTCAAACAGCAAAAGAAGAGGCTAGAAAAAGATATGAGTCTGAAGAGGCTTATATTATGGCTGAGGAGCAAATTAAAAATGCAAAAACTGCTCAACAGAAAAATGTTGATGCATTCAAAATTGCTGCTGAGCAAGAGACAAGAGTCTTAGATATTGAAAAGGCAAAAAGAATAGAAATTGAAGAAAAGCAAAAACAAATGGAAGTCCTAGAAAAATCTAAGTCAGTCTTAAAAACTAAAATGGAAGAAGAAAATGCTCGCGCTAAGGCTGTAGAAGCTGAGGAAAAAGTCAACACCATTAGAGATGTTGAACAAGCTGAGAAGACAAAAGCTCTTGGAGTAATAGACGCTAGTAAAAATGCTGAGAGAGAAAAGTTAGCATCGATGGCTGCGAAAATTAGATATGAAATTGAAGCAGCTGGCAAAAAAGCCCTAAATGAAGCGGAAAATGCTAGAAGTGATGCAAGTAGAAGAAGTGCACTTAGACAAAAACTCGCTGAAAAAATTGAGGGTATTATTAGAGAATGGGTTAGACCAATGCAAAACATTGACTCAATTAAAGTTGTCGATGTAAATGGATTACCTGGATTTAGTCAGGGAGGAGGAGCTGAAGGAAGCGGCAACGCTGATAACCCCTCTGCGTCCTCAGGTGGATATTCCAAAAAAGGATCTTTAGCAGATAATGTTGTGAATTCTGCTCTTCGATATAGAGCACAACAGCCGTTCTTAGATAGTCTTTTAAAAGAAATTGGTATGTCGCCCGGTGAGGCAAGTAATATCAGGAATATTTTAGGTGACTACGATGATCCTAAGAAGGACAAGCATATGAGATTTGATGAACAAGCCACAAAAACACCCAGGAAAAAGAAATAGGTATAAAACATGAGTATAGATGTAAAATCCTGGGCAAAAAAATATAAAGAGCTTACTGAAAAAGATGAAACCATAAAAGCGATGGCTAAATATTATACTTGTTCATTTCTTTTCGACATGGGTAGTGTGAAAGTAATTATCGAGATGCATGATGGAAAGGTAAAAAATATTAATACCAACCCTGGAGGTTTAGATCCATATGACTTTGCATTAAGGGCATCAGAGCAAACATGGAGAGAGTTTGCAAAGCCTGTTCCAAAACCTATGTTTCATGGTATCTATGCAGCCTCATTTAGAGAAGACCTTAAAATCGAGGGCAATCATTTAGTCTTAATGCAAAATCTTAGAAACTTTACTGTTCAATTTGAATTGCTAAGACAATCAGGAGTCCCAGTATGATCAAGAGAATTGAAAGGAAAAATTTATGGCAGTAAAACATCATGACCCAATAGGTAGATACGTTACCATCGAGGTAGATGGTCAACAGTATAAAGTCTTTTATCTTTCAAATGGAAAAGGCACTCCTTTAGTATGTCAACATACTGCTGGATGCCACAATCATCAGTGGAGAGGATTACTGGAAGATGAAGAAATTACTCAAAATTATCAAGTTATCGCTTACGACCTTCCAAGACATGGTAAATCAGATCCACCTCATAATACAGAATGGTGGAAAGAGGAATACAAATTAACAGCAGAGCATTACTGTAATTTTATTGTAGAACTTTGTAAGGCCTTAGACCTTGAAAACCCTATATTTATGGGTTCTTCTTTTGGAGGAAACGTGGCTCTTCAATTAGCTCTGAAGTATCCTAATAAATTTAAAGCTGTGATCCCTGTCGAGGCTGCGCATTATTCCCCTGGCTTTTATATTGATTGGTGGAGGCATCCTCATGCCAATGCAGCTCAAGTGTGTGGTAGTGGAGTTTGGGATTTAATGGCCCCGCAATCTCCAGATATGGATAGATGGTTAACTTGGCATTATTACACTCAAGGATCAGAGGCTTTTAAAGGAGACCTTCATTTTTACTCAGTTGATCATGATTTAAGAGATGAGCTACAAAATATCGATGGTCACAAGTGCCCTGTTATCATGCTGACTGGTACTTATGACTACCTAACCCCTCCCGAAGCAACAGAAGATACTGCCAGACAAATAAAAGGAGGAGTTTATATTGAAATGAGAGATATTGGTCATTTCCCGATGAGTGAAAACCATGAAGTCTTTAGAGTATATTTATTAGAGGCACTCAGAATTATTAAGGAAAAGACTGATTACAACTCTTAATTCAAGTTTGAGTTATGGTCGCTAATCTCTATTGGTTTTTTTTCTTTCTTGTCCTTTATATAAGCTTTTGTCTTTTTTGGGGAGCTAGAACTCTTAGAAAAAATAAAACCCCTGAGGCTTACTATTTAGCAGATAGAAATGTATCTCCCTGGGTATTCTTTTTCTCTGCAACAGTAACTACATTTGCAGGCATAACTATCATTTCTTTTCCATCATTAATTTATGCAGATGGATACTCTTTTTTAGCTACTGCTGCAATTGTAATAACAATTCCTCTTGGAAGTATACTATTTTTTAAAAGGCAGTGGATGCTAAGTAGAAAATTTAATTTTATCACCCCAGGAGAGATGTATTATAAATATTATCAAAGTAATACTCTTAGAATTGTAGTCTTAATAATCGGATTATTTTTTGCTGTTCCATTTCTTGGTATAATTATTGGATCAACAGGTAATGTTGTAGAGTTTATTAGCGGAGGTGAAATAACTAGAGACTCTGCAATGTGGGCACTAACTGCTGTTGTCTTATTTTATATAGTATCTGGTGGATTTAAACCCATGGTGAGTGTAAGCGTTGTTCAATCATGGTTATTTTTTGTTTTTTTCTTAGCACTTGGTGTTGGCGTTTTTAATTACTTAGGAGGTTTAAGTTTTTTTGAAGACCTATCTATGGCGAACAGTTTTATGTCGTTTGGAGCTTGGGGAACTACTGGAGGTTACGGAGGCGGCGATATTTCAGGATATTTCAACGTTCCTGGTGTAATTCAGTGGGTTGCAGGTATTGGAAAAAATAACCCGTTAGGAGGCCCTTGGACAGCAGTTATGATTTTATCCTTTACTCTCTCTTATATGGGTATTGTGCTTTCTCCTACATTTTCGATGTGGAGCTATTCAGTAAAATCACCAAGGTCATTTTACTTTTATCAAGTTTGGGGGTCAGGTGCTGTAGTTGGTATATTTTTATTTATATTCGCCCCTTTATTAGGTGTTGGAGCACATCTTCTTGGAGCTAATAGTATTGTTAATTCAAATGGTTTCGCCATTAACCAAATATTCCCTGAGCTAAGTCTACAAAATATATCATCTTTAATTTATGTGTTTGTTGAAAGTTTCAGTAATCTCTCACCAATCATTGTTGGATTTTTAGCAATATCCATAATTGCTGCTCTTCAATCTACATTATCTGCTTTTTTAATGACCTCAGGCAGCATGGTGGCAAGAGATCTCTACAGACCATATATCGATAGTAACCCTACATGGAAAAGGGAGTTATTAGTTGCTAGGTTAGCGATGTTGTTATTAAGCTTAGCGGCACTGTATCTTGCAACTTTTTTTGAAACTTCTCTAATATTACTTGGTGGATTAGCAATCGCTTTTGGTTTCCAATTATTTCCTGTTTTACTTGGAATGCTTTGGTTTAAATGGATCACAAGAGGTGGGGCAATTCTAGGACTCATCACCGGATTAGGTTTTGTAACTTTAGCTGAAACTTTTGGTCATAAGCTAACAGGAAATTCTCTTCCTTGGGGGCGATGGCCACTAACAATCTACTCTGGTTTATGGGGTTTATTCTTTAATGTGATTGTATGTTTTTTATCCTCTATATTTGCAAGTAACGATACAGATAAAGAACATCGAGCATCATTCCACAATTTTTTAAATGAACATATGGGTATTCACCCATCAAGAAAAAAAATAAAATCTCTTGCCTATGTCTTTTTTTTAATTTGGGCATTTTTTTCTATTGGTCCAGGTTTAATTTTTGGAAACTTAATATTTGGTAGCGCGGATCAAAGTTATGATAATTGGGTGATGGGAGTCCCTTCACTATGGGCTTACCAAATAATTTGGTGGGTAGCAGGTATATTTCTAATTTGGTTTTTAGCTAATAAGATGGACTTATCGACTTTGCCAAAAAAACCTATACTAAATGGTGATGAATATTTGGCACCTGACGATGTTGAGGAACAAGGAAACTATATTGATAGAATGGGAGGCGGATATGGTTGGCCACTTATATTAATAGGAATGGCTGTGGCAACTGTAATACTTTCCGTTTATGCATTATGATGATAAAGTACTTAAAATTGAGGAGGAATAAGAATTTTTCGTATTGTGTTTCATTATTTGGAACAAAAAACTGTGCGAAAGGTTAACTATATTTAAAATATAATTATGTCTGATTACAGCTACAAGCATCCCTCAAACGTCCAATTAAATAAAGGACATAAACACACTGATGATTTTATTACCAAAAAATACATTTTAAAAATGTTGAGAGATCCTCAAAAATTAAAATCTTTAATTGAAGAACACAGAGCAACTCCAGTTGGAAGGGCTGCTACTCGAGACCATGGTGTCATTCAGCATAGCCAAGATCTCCAAACATTATTAGATAAGTTAAGAAGAGGAAGTAAAGAAAATGGTTTTGTAACTGTTTGTTTAAGAAGGCATGAAGATTATAGAGTTGGAATAACAACAGGAGTTAGAGGTGAGCCAGTTGAAATAACTGAAGACTCTTATTCATCTGAAGAGGCATGTGAACATGCAATATTTTTAAAAAGAATTAACAGACTTCTTGAGGAGTATAGCGGGGAAGAGTAATGTTAAAAATAACAGGTTATAGCGATAAGTACTCAGCTCATCCAGGTGAAGAAGTTAAATTTTATATTAATGCTGAATACAATGATAGTTATGAAGTTCAATTAGTCCGTCTTATACACGGTGATACAAATCCAGAAGGCCCTGGGTATAAAGAAGCTGAAATAGATGCCAGTTGTAATGGAACTTATCAAGGGAAAAACCAGAGAATACATGGTGGATCGTACATCATCATGCCTCAGCATGATAATTTAAATTTAGAGAGCTTTACTATGCAAGCTTATATTTTTCCTACAACGCCAGATAAAGGTAGACAAGGAATTTTCACTAAATTTAATGAAGAAGAAAAAAAAGGCTATGGTCTCTTCATTAATGATGAGGGATGTTTATCTGTAGAAATAGGAGATGGATCTCAGGTTGTTACTGTCTCCTCAGAAAAAAAACTTTTAAGAAAAGTTTGGTATCTGGTAATTGCAACATTTGATGCACAATCAAGAAGGCTTACCCTTCACCAAGAACCTAGGGTTACATCCACAAATGGTGGTTTAGGTATGGCTATTTTGAATCCAATTGAAGAAACCTCAGCTATTATTGAGACCACTAGTTCAGTTTTACCTGCCGCTAATGATGCTCCATTGTTAATTGCAGCTACTACATTAAATAATAGATCTGGTAGGCACATTTCCGGAGGTCATTTTAAAGAAGTACCTCATCCCATTGAATTACCTGAGCAAACCAAGACTTTTAATGGCAAGATAGACAGACCTAGATTATCTAATATCGCGCTATCGAAGGCTGAGATCGAAACACTTGCATCAAGCTATGATGAGTGTAATACCACTGTCAGGTCAACAGTCGTAGGCGCTTGGGACTTTCATGCGAATATTGGCAAAAACATTGCTTCAACAAAGATTGTTGATACTTCTCCAAATAATCACCACGGATTTATTATTAATATGCCAAACAGAGGTATGACAGGACATAACTGGACAGCGGATGAAATGGTTTTCCATCACAAACCTGAAGAGTACGGAGCTATCCATTTCCATGATGATGATATCGATGATGCAAGATGGGATGTTGATTTTACATTAAAAATCCCAGAGGGTCTGAAAAGTGGTGTGTATGCTGCTCGACTTAGAGTTGATGGAAGAGAAGAGTCAGAAAATGAAGATTATATTCCTTTTTGTGTAAAACCTCCAAGAGGGACAGCCACAGCTAAAATTTTATTTCTCTTACCCACAAACAGTTATATGGCTTACTCCAATGATAATCTTGGAACTAATTCTGTCGTAGCTCAATTACTCGCAGGTAAAGTTCCTGTGCTAGAACCTGCAGATTTATATTTAAATGAACACAGAGAATATGGTTTATCAACTTACTCACTTCACTCTGATGGACATGGTGTATCTATTTCATCAAGACTTAGACCAATCCTTAATATGAGACCTAAATACAGACACTGGCTTTCTCCATCATTATGGCAACTAAATGCCGACTTACATTTAACAGACTGGCTTGAGGAAAAGGGCTTTGAGTTTGATGTTCTTACAGATGAAGATTTGGAACATGAAGGTATAAATTTATTAAATCGTTATAAAGTCGTGATGACTGGAAGTCACCCTGAGTATTCATCTGAGAAATATATGGACGCCTTAGAGTCCTATCAAATGCAAGGTGGTAGATGTTTTTATTTAGGTTCGGATGGATTTTACTGGATTAGTGAATATCATCCAGACAACTCCAATATTACTGAAGTACGAAAAGGTGAGGCTGGCACAAGAGCATGGACATCTAACCCAGGTGAATACAATAATGCCTTTGATGGTAAATATGGAGGTATGTGGAGAGCTCGAGGAAGAATACCTTCTAAAGTTTGTGGTTTAACTTTTACATCATATGGATTTGACGTTTCTTCATACTACAAAAGAGAAGAAGATAGCTTTAAACCTGAATGTTCATGGATCTTTGAAGGGATTGGAGCAGATGAGGTTATTGGTGACTTTGGTTTAGTTGGTGGAGGAGCTGCTGGTTTAGAATTAGATAGGTATGACTTAGAGTTTGGAACTCCACATAATGCATATTATTTGGCTCGTTCACAAGATCACTCTAATATGATGTTGCAAGTTAACGAGGAAATACACTTTGCTGTTCGCGGCTACTATGGCGGTGGTCATGAAAATCCAATGGTAAGAGCTGATATGATTTACTATAAAACACCTAACAACGGAGCTATGTTTGCACCAGGGTCTTTGGCTTGGTGCGGTAGTCTTTCACATAATAATTATAATAATAATGTCTCCAGAATTATGGAAAACACTCTTAAAGGTTTTTTAAAGGACGGGCCTTTACCTTAAATTATGAAAAAACAAAATATGCAGGAGATCCCATGGGGAAAAGAAACACTTGGAGCTCTTGATACTCCTTTAAATGAACTAGAAAAAAAAGCACTTCAAAATTTAGACGTAGATAAATTAAATGATATGGCAGAGTGCCTTTTTGCTTTAAATAACAGGCATTATGGTCCTATACCTGGAACATATATGGTCATGTGTGTTGAACCCGGTAAGACCTGGTGTGTTGGACAGCTCAGTGCTGATAGAGCAAAACCTTTTGTTCTTTTTCCTGAACTTGTTTTCGACTCAGTTGAAAAAGCAACAAAAGCTGCCGAAGCCCTAAAGGCTGAAAAAGCTGAGGGCGTACCCTGTAGAAATATCTAACGACATGGCTAAAGCCAATGTCATGATAGATAATCAAAAAACCAGAGTTACAGAGTGGTCTTTTGAAGTTGGGGACTCAACTGGTCAGCATATCCATGAATACGATTATGTGGTAGTACCCTTGCTAGATGGGGAACTAAAAATTGTTAATCATGATGGCGAGGAAACAATTTCAAAACTAGCAAAAGGTGGATCTTACTTTAGAGAAAAGGGAGTTAACCACAATGTATTTAATAACAATGATTTTATTTACAAATTTATTGAGATAGAATTTAAATAGATGGAAAAAAAATTAAGCGTTAGTTACAAAAAATCTGATTTAGATCAATTTGATAAAATTATTACAAATAAACAGACGGATCAAAAAGTTGAAGAATATTCCATAAAAGAAGCAATTGAAAAGTCAAAAAAAGAATATAGTCACTTGACGAACTCACAAGTTTCTACTGATATGAGACTCTATATGTTTCAGACCGGCACACTAAAAACAAAAATGAAATATATAAAAATGAACCAATCTAATGAGGATTTTGAGATACCTGTTCCATGGTTTTTGATAAGACACCCAAAAGGGGATGTGGTAATTGACGGAGGCAATGCAAAAGAGGTTAGTGAAGATAAACATGCTCATTGGGGTTCTGTTGTTGCGGCTTATGATCCAATTATGGGCAAAACAGAAAATTGTATTGATCAGCTTAATTCTATTGGGGTTAATCCAGAAGGTATAAAATATGTCTTACATTCTCATCTTCACCTCGATCACTCAGGCGGTGTTGGAAGGTTTCCTAATGCAACACACCTAGTTCAACAGAAGGAATATGATTATGCCTTTAATCCTGATTGGTTCTCGAAGCCCGCATATATTAGAAAAGACTTTGATAAACCCGGAATTAATTGGAAATTTTTAAGAGATAAAAATGATGACTTTTATGACTTATATGGCGACGGATCAATAATTGTAATTTTTACTCCGGGGCATGCACCGGGCCATCAGTCTTTTTTAGTAAATTTACCAAATTCAGGTTATGTATTGCTTACTATAGATGCAGCTTACACAATGGATCATTGGAACAATTTAACACTACCAGGTCTTGTTTGCTCTGCTGTTGACGTTGTTGACTCTGTAAAAAAACTCAAAAAAATTGCAAAAGACAAAAATGCTACAGTAGTCACTGGGCATGACCCGCATGCATGGGAAGAATTTAAAAAAGCTCCAATGTTTTATTACGACTAATTTATGTCTGACTATTTCAAAGATATACCTACAATTAAATATGAAGGTAGAGACTCTACAAATCCACTTTCATTTAAATTTTATGATGCAAATAAAAAAATTCTAGGAAAAACATTAGAGGAACATCTGAGAATGGCAGTGTGTTACTGGCACACTTTTAATTGGCCGGGTGGTGACCCTTTTGGAGGACAGACTTTTTTAAGACCATGGATGGAAGCAGGAGGAAAAATAGAACAAGCAAAAGATAAGCTCAATAATGCATTCGAATTTTTTGAAAAATTAGGAATTCCTTTTTTTTGTTTTCACGATGTCGACGTAGCTCCTGAGGGAAATAATTTTTCAGAAACAGAGAAGTTACAAAAAACCATAGTTGATGAAATTTCAAAAAAATGAGAAACTAGTAAGGTTAAACTTCTTTGGGGAACTGCTAATCTTTTTAGTCATCGAAGGTATATGTCAGGAGCTGCCACTAATCCTGATCCTGAAGTTTTTCAATATGCAGCTGCTCAAGTGAAGATGTGTATGGAAAATACAATGTTTTTAGGTGGACAAAATTATGTTTTATGGGGAGGCAGAGAGGGCTACGAAACAATTTTAAATACTAATATGAAACAAGAATATGATCAGCTTGGTAGATTTTTGAACATGGTAGCTGAGCATAAGCACAAAATTGGTTTTAAGGGTCTACTCCTCATTGAGCCGAAACCCCATGAGCCAACGAAACATCAATATGATTTTGACTCCGCTAATGTTTTCGCATTTCTTCAAAAATATGGTTTAGAAAAAGAATTCAAGCTAAATATCGAGCAAAATCACGCTATTTTAGCAAAACATTCTTTCGAGCACGAGATTGCATATGCACTTTCCAATGACATCTTTGGGAGTATTGATATTAACAGAGGAGATTACTTAGTAGGATGGGATACAGACCAATTCCCTAACAATGTAGAAGAATTAGTTTTGCCTTTTTACTATATTTTTAAAAATGGCGGTTTTTCCTCAGGAGGTCTTAACATGGATGCTAAGATTAGAAGACAATCAATAGATCCTGAGGATCTATTCTATGCACATATTGGCTCTATGGATACTTGTGCAAGAACTCTTATTGCTGTTGAAAAAATGATTAATGATGGTAGTTATGAGAATTTTTTAAAACAAAGATATGAACAGTGGGCCTCTGAAAAACAACTCATGACTTCAATGTCTCTTGAAGATATTCATAAAAATGTCATTGCTAAAAATATAAACCCTCAACCAAAGTCCGGTCGCCAAGAATATCTTGAAAATCTAATTAATTCTTTTGTCGATTGAGTCGATGAAAATTACAAAATTTCTATTTGATTTAGGTAATGTTTTTTTTGATTGGGATCCACATTATGTATTTAAAAATATCATTCCTGATCAAACTAAAAGAGAATATTTTATGAATACAATCGCGTTTCCTCATTTAGATATGAGGTGCGATGCTGGAGTAAAAATTGATGATGCAGTTAAAGATGCAATAAAAAATTACCCTAATTATGAGAATGAAATAAAGCAATATTATCCAAATCATAGGAATATGGTTAATGGGGTTTATCAAGATACAATTGATATTTTTCGAAAAATAAAATCAAGTGGATACCCCTGTTATGTCTTGTCAAACTGGTCAGATGAGACTTATGAGGGTATGGAAGATCAACATCCATTCCTGAAAGAGTTCGATGATAAAATTATCTCCGGTAGAGAGTTTTTAGTAAAACCAGACCCTGAAATTTATAAATTAGCGATTTCAAGATTCAATTTAACACCTGAACAAACTCTTTTCATTGATGATCGTATTGAAAATATTGAGGCGGCGCAATCACTTGGCTTTCAAACTATTCATTTAACTGACCCACTGACAATAAAAAGTCAAATAGCAAATCATATAATTGTTTAAATTAAACAATAAAATAGGCCTAGGATTGGCTTCTCTTGGGAGGCCCGGATATATAAATATTGGTCATAGTTCAGATTTAGGTAGCGACACATCAAAAAATTCTATGAGATCTCATTGTCACGAAGTACTTAGTCATGCTTACAAAAGAGGTATTCGATATTTCGATGCGGCAAGGGTATATGGAGATGCTGAGGAATTTTTATCTAGTTGGATTAGAGCTCAAAAACAATTTGATGGTTTTGTGGGGTCTAAGTGGGGCTATGAATATTTAGCAAATTGGGAAGTTCAGGCAGATCAACATGAAAGAAAAGATCACTCTGTTGAATTTTTAAAACAACAATGGGTGGAGACAAGACTTAATTTAGGAAAAAGTATTGATCTTTACCACATACAAACGACTATTAATATCTTTGACCAATCTTGTATTTCTATTTTAAAAGAAGTATCTGAAAAAAAGATCAATGTAATTGCAAAAGAGATTTTCTCAAATGGAAGACTGACAAGTTCAAATAAAGAATTTCATCAAAATAAAATTAAAGAATTAAAGTCAGTTGCCTCATCTATGGATTTAACTTTGGAGCAATTGTCTTATCTCTGGGTTTATCGACTACCGTTTGTTAAAATTTGTCTAACAGGAGCATCAACAATCAAACAGTTGGATGAAAATTTAAGTTGTCTTGAAAAAATAGAGACCGAATTGCCCTCTCTTGAGTCTTTTAGTTTGTCCACTCAAGATTATTGGGATACACGTAAAAAACTTAGTTGGAATTAATTGAAACTTACCCAGCTTGAATTTGATGAGCTTGAGGCGATTGACCTTTCGATAAATTTAATACCCTCAAGTCCATCTTCTACACTTGGAAAATGATGATTTTCCTCATTAAATTCGCCATTTTTCTGATCAATTAGTGCATTAGCTACATCTGTATATATATTTGCAAACCTCTCTAAATATCCCTCGGGATGTCCGGCAGGAATTCTAGTAACATCTCCCGCATCGCTCATAGCACCTGATCCACCTCTTGTAATTTTTTGTTTGGGTTCTCCAAATTTTGTAAAGTAAAGGTAATTTGGATCTTCTTGACACCATTCTAGTCCGGCCTTATTACCATAAATTCTTATTTGTAAATGATTTTCATTTCCTGGGGCTACTTGTGAAGACCAGATAGTACCTTTTGCTCCTCCTTTAAATCGTAATGATATTTGAGCATTATCATCTAATTTTCTCCCAGGTACAAAAGATGTTAACTCTGCAGATATCTCCTCTGTATTGAGATCAGTTATAAACCTAATCAGATTGTAAGCATGAGTTCCAATGTCACCAATACATCCACCAGCACCTGATTGATTAGGATCGGTTCTCCAAGAGGCCTGTTTGTTTCCCCCATCATTAATTCTATTTTCTAAATCTTCGGTCAGCCAATCTTGAGCATACTCTGCTTGAATTACTCTTATTTCACCTAAGTCACCTCTCTTACAAAGAGCTCTGGCATTCCTAATCATGGGATAACCAGTGTAGTTATGAGTCAAAGCAAAAAGAACATTATTGTCTTTTTTACATTTTATTAGTTCCTCACATTGATTAACATTCATGGCAAGGGGTTTGTCACAAATTATGTTAAAGCCTTTTTCCATGAAAGCTTTAGCGATCGGATGGTGCATATGATTTGGTGTCACTATGGCTACAGCATCTATTTTATCCTCTCTGATCAATTCTTTTTCGACCATTTCAAGGTAGTCCTTATAATTCCTTTCATCTGCTATTCCAATATCTCTTCCAGAGGCTTGAGCTTTTTCAGGATTAGATGAAAAGGCACCAGCGACCAGTTCAAAGCGGTCATCAATTCTAGATGCAATACGGTGAACCTCTCCAATAAATGCACCTGAGCCGCCACCAACCATTCCTAATTTTAATTTTTTGGTCATATTATCATTCAATTCCAAGCATTCTTTTGTTTGCATCTTGATCAGTGCCAGCATCGGCAAAATCATCGAAAGCATTCTCGGTCACTCTAATTAGATGATCTTTTATAAATACTGAACCTTCTTTAGCTCCGTCTTCAGGGTGTTTCAAAGCACACTCCCATTCTAAAACAGCCCATCCATCAAAGCCGTAAGTAGTAAGTTTGGAGAAAATTGACTTGAAATCTACTTGCCCATCTCCTAAAGACCTAAATCGACCTGCTCTGTTTTTCCAAGATTGAAATCCACTATAGACCCCTTGTTTACCAGTGGGATTGAGTTCTGCGTCTTTGACATGAAACATTTTTATTTTCTCGTGATAAATATCAATATGCTGCAAATAATCTAAATGTTGCAAAACAAAGTGGCTTGGATCATATAGCATGTTGCAGCGTTCATGATTACCTACTTTATCTAGAAACATTTCAAAAGTTATTCCATCAAAAAGATCCTCGCCCGGATGAATTTCATAACACAAATTCACCCCACACTTATCAAATTCATTAAGAATTGGTTTCCACCTTTTAGCTAGTTCATCAAATGCAGTTTCAACTAACCCCTCTGGTCTTTGAGGCCATGGATAAACATATGGCCAAGCCAATGCTCCTGAAAAAGTAACATGTTCAGTCAATCCAAAATTTTTTGAAGCTTTAGCAGCCATCATTAATTGATCGACTGCCCATTGCTGCCTTGCAGATGGATTTCCTCTAACCTCTGAGGCTGCAAAACCATCAAATACTGAGTCATATGCAGGATGAACAGCTACAAGCTGACCTTGGAGATGCGTCGATAGCTCAGTTAGATTTAAATTAAAACTTTTAAGAGTCCCTTTTATTTCGTCACAGTAATCTTTGCTTTCAGATGCCTGCTTTAAATTAATTAACCTCTCATCCCAACTAGGTATCTGAACACCTAAGTATCCCAAATCACTAGCCCATTTTGAGATATTCTCTAAATTGTTAAACGGAGCATCATCACCTGCAAATTGAGCTAAAAATATAGCTGGACCTTTAATAGACATCGCTTAACCCCCCTCCTGCGACAAACTATAATATTACAGTTAACTAATATTTAAAATGTTTTTAAAACTATGAATAATCTGCATTTATAAATCTATAAAAAGACTGTATAATCAGCCAGTTTTGTTATTAAAGAGGAGGAATAATAACATGAGAAAAATACTATCTGTATTTCTAGTTCCTGTTTTTGCCTTACTTTTTTCTTTAAATGCTAAATCTGAGTCTTTGACTTTGGGCTGGGCCGCTTGGGATCCTGCTAATGCATTACAAGAATTAAGTAAAGAATTTACAGCTGAAACAGGCGTTGAGATGAACTTCGAATTTGTGCCATGGCCAAATTTTGCTGAGAGAATGCTTAACGAGTTAAATAACCAAGGTAAAACTTTTGACTTGTTAATTGGTGACTCACAGTGGATTGGACAAGGTGCTGAATATGGTCACTATGTTAAGTTAAATGATTTCTTTGATGCTAACGGAATTTCAATGGATGATTTTAACCCAGCAACTGTTTACGCATATTCAACTTGGCCAAAAGGATCACCTAACTATTACGCTCTTCCAGCAATGGGTGATGCTTTAGCATGGGCTTATCGAAAAGACTGGTTTGATAGACCAGAGCTTCAAGCTGAATTTAAAAGTAAGCATGGATATGATCTAGGTGTTCCAAAAACTTGGGATGAGTTATATGACATGTGTACTTTCTTCCAAGGAAGAGAAATTGATGGTCAAGTAAGATACGGTGCAGCTATCAATACAGAGCGTGGATCTGAAGGTATCACCATGGGTGTAACAGCAGCCATGTATGCATGGGGTATGCAGTACGAAAATCCTGATAACCCATACGAGATGGATGGTTACTTCAACTCAGATGCTTCTGTAGAGGCTGTTGAATTTTATAGAAAAATGTATGAAGATTGTGCACCTCCAGGGCATTCAGATGCTTATATGGTCGCAAATCTTGATGCATATAAATCAGGACAGGTTGCATTTCAAATGAACTGGTATGCTTTCTGGCCTGGCGTTTCTAAAGAAGACAGTGACGGAAGAGTTTCTGGTTTCTTTGCTAACCCATGTCAAAACGTATGTGCAGCTACTCTTGGTGGTCAAGGTATCTCAGTTGTGAGTTACTCTGATAAACAAGACTTGGCTCTTGAATACATGAAGTGGTTTGCAAAGCCAGATATTCAACAAAAATGGTGGGATTTAGGAGGATATTCATGTCATATGGATGTTCTTGGATCACCTGATTTCGTTGACTCAGCTGTTTACGCACAAGGCTTCCTTGACTCAATGGGCATCGTCAAAGACTTTTGGCAAGAGCCTACATTTGTTGAATTAATGCTTCCAATGCAGGAGAGAATTCATGACTACGTTGTGAATGGAAAAGGTTCTGCAAAAGACGCATTAGACAAAATTATTGATGATTGGACTGAAGTCTTCGAAGACGACGGTAAAATTTAATCACTAAATTAATATAAAGGGTGGGATCAATCCCACCCTTCAATCTAAAACATATATGAAAAGTGCTGTTAAAAAGTTCAAAGGCTTATCTGATAAAGCAATAGCCTGGATTTTCATAGCACCAACTTTAATTCTATTACTTGCTATAAATATTTATCCTCTCATCTATGCCATAAGAATGTCATTCACCAATTTTTATGCCAATAAAATAGGTAGAGAAGTAAAATTTGTGGGTTTAAAAAACTATAAAAAGATTTTAGGAAAAGAAGAGATATGGGAAAAGATGCAAATAACTGCCCACTTCGTTTGTTGGACATTAGTCTTACAAGCATTAATTGGATTGGGTCTCGCTCTTCTTTTAAATAAAAAATTTAAAGGCAATGAACTACTCACTACTTTAATAGTTTTACCAATGATGCTTTCCCCTGCGGTCGTAGGTGTATTTTGGACTTACTTATATAACCCTCAAGTAGGTTTATTTAATTACGTAGTTAATTTTTTCTATGACTTTGGTATTTTTGATATGATTGGTTCAAGCACTTTAGCCCCTTGGTCAATTGTGATTGTCGATACATGGATGTGGACACCTTTTACCATGTTAATTTGTCTGGCAGGATTAAGATCAATCCCAAATTATTTGTACGAGGCTGCAGAAGTTGACCGAGCTAGTAAGTGGCAGCAATTTATCCATATAACATTGCCATCTGTCCTTCCTTTTCTACTTCTTGCATTATTATTTAGAGGGATCGAGAATTTCAAAATGTTTGATCTGGTCGCTGAGCTTACTTCAGGGGGTCCAGGATCGGCGACTGAACTAGCATCAATTAATTTAAAACGTGAAGCATTTGAAAAATGGAAAACAGGTTACAGCTCTGCTTTTGCTGTAATATTATTTGTCACCATATTCGGCTTTGGAAATGTGTATGTAAAAGTTATGAACAAAATTAAAGAGCGATAATGGACACTTCAAGATCACCACTAGAAGCAACAGGATTTTCAAGGAAATTAGCTGCCACTATCATCATCGTCTACATGGTCGTAACCCTTATACCGATCACATGGATGGTTGCTACAAGCTTTAAAAGTGTTGATAGCGCTATCTCTTACCCACCAGAGGTCTTTTTTGAACCATCTTTAGAGGGCTATGTGAATTTATTTACAAATCGATCAAGACAACCAAAGGATTATTTGGACTCTCTTCCACCACCAGATACATGGTACGAGGAGTTAGTTCGCAGTAGAGAAATGGTCATAACAGGTCCATCAAAATTTTTACCGAGGTATTCCAATTCTTTGATAATTGGATTTGGTGCAACGTTCTTTTCGGTATTTTTAGGCTCCTTAGCTGCCTACGCTCTTTCAAGATTTAAAGTCCCACTGAAAGATGATTTATTATTTTTTATTTTATCTACGAGAATGTTCCCACCAATAGCAGTGGCAGTACCTATATTTATTATGTACAGAAAACTTGGTCTTGGTGATACTCACGTTGGCATGATTATTCTGTACACTGTTGTAAATTTAAGTTTGTCAGTTTGGCTGTTAAAAGGCTTTATGGATGAGATACCGAGAGAGTATGAGGAGGC
>LUMR01000009.1_pt1 | contig 66087 bp, 88 predicted proteins | sample 730041 | NCBI WGS metagenome assembly LUMR01 (sample SAMN03860258, study PRJNA289734) | marine metagenome | biome: seawater column; feature: ocean; material: water; isolation source: Red Sea water column Station 12 - depth 10m | place: Saudi Arabia: Red Sea | collected 2011-10-15 | depth 10 m | reverse complement strand
GTGTTGGCCCAGCGGCAAACAGCGCCGGCGTCACCTCATTCACTTTCTTGTCGGTGCACTGGGCACTCAACAGAACAGCGATCAGCAGAGTGAACGGATCGCTGTGATCCAGGGGGATCGGTGTTTCCGGGTACTGCTCGTGGAGGCGCTGCAGGATCACCTCCACCCGCTCAGACCTGCGCACGGTTTTTCAGTGGGTGGAGTGATCCTGGCGCCTCAGTGATTGCATCGCTTCGTTGCAGCCTTTCCCTGCCGTTGCCGAGATTGTTTTAGGACCCAATGATGCGATTCTCGAAAAGTCCGAGTCATCACGCATTGCCTCAGTTGAACTGGAACCGTACGGCAGCAGTGCTGCTGGTTGTGATGGGTGTGCTGCTGGCCTCCTGCCGCAGCCGAGATCAGGACGTCAGCGCGGATTCACGCCCCCAGGTGCTCACCACCTTCACGGTTTTGGCCGATCTGGCCCGCAATGTGGCGGGTGATCGGTTGCAGGTGGCTTCGATCGTCAAGCCCGGTGCCGAGATCCACGGGTACCAACCCACCCCCAGTGACATCGAGCGCGCCAGCAAGGCGGATCTGATTGTTGAGAACGGGTTGGGGCTGGAGTTGTGGGCCCAGCGTTTCACGGCTGCAGCGGGCGATGTGCCCACCATCACCCTTTCGGAAGGGATGAAGCCTCTGCTGATCACGGAGGACGCCTATTCCGGCAAGCCCAATCCCCATGCCTGGATGTCCCCCCAGCGCACGATGGGCTACGTGGACCATCTGGAGCGGGCCTTCAGCCAACTCGATCCAGCCGGGGCGGAGGACTTTGCCGCTAACGCGTCGGCCTACAAAGCCAAGCTCCAGGCCCTCGATCAGGAGCTGCGCAAGGCGATTGCCGCGCTGCCGGCCCAGCAACGGCTGCTGGTGAGTTGCGAGGGAGCCTTCTCTTATCTGGCAGCGGATTACGGACTCGAGGAGGCCTATCTCTGGCCGGTGAATGCCGAAAGCGAGATCACACCCAAACGCATGGCACGGTTGATCGACACGGTGCGAGAGCGCGAGGTGCCAGCCGTTTTCTGTGAAAGCACCGTGAGCGATAAAGCCCAACGGGAGGTGGCAGCGGCGGCAGGGGCGCGATTCGGTGGAACCTTTTACGTGGATTCCCTCTCGCCTCCGGACGGGCCTGCCCCCACCCTGTTGGAATTGCAGCGGCACAATGTGGGTCTGATCCGCAAGGGCCTGGACCTGTCCGAGAGCAACCGCTGATGCGCATTCAGGCCGACCAGCTCTGTGTGGACTACAACGGCACCGTTGCCCTGTACGACGCCAGCCTGCACCTGCCAGCCGGTTGCATCTGCGGTTTGGTGGGCATGAACGGTGCCGGTAAATCGACGTTCTTCAAGGCTCTCACTGGGTTTGTTCGCCCTTCGCGCGGCAGAATCCGGATCAACGGCAGCAGCGTTGCCGAAGCCCAGCGTCATCAAGCGGTGGCCTATGTGCCCCAGAGCGAAGGGGTGGATGCCCAGTTCCCCGTGTCGGTGTGGGATGTGGTGATGATGGGCCGCTACGGCGCGATGAATGCGTTGCGGATTCCCCGCAGCTCCGATCGTGTGGCTGTGCGGGACGCCTTGACGCGGGTTGATCTGCTGGAGCTGGCCGATCGTCCCCTTGGCACCCTCTCCGGTGGTCAGCGCAAGCGCACGTTCCTGGCCCGAGCCATCGCCCAGCGCGCTGATGTGCTGCTGCTGGATGAGCCCTTCAATGGGGTTGATGTGCGCACGGAGCAGCTGATGGCCCAGCTGTTTCTTCAGTTCCGCGACGAGGGCCGCACGATCCTGATCTCCACCCACGACCTGGGCCACGTTCGTGATTTTTGCGATCTGGTGGTTCTGATCAACAAGACCGTGCTGGCCTACGGGGAAACCTCAGAGGTGTTCACCCCCGAGAACCTCGCCATGACTTTCGGTGGCGTGCCGCCCGATCTGCTGACGGGCAACAGCTCCCCGGAGGAGACGTTCTAAATCAGAGCTCTCCCGCGTCCGTCGTCATGGTCCGAGAGGCGTCGGGCATCAGGGCAACGAGAGCCTGCTCCAGGTCTTGCATGAACACCTGCATCGCCTCGCGACGGTTGCTGCGGTACTGATTCAGGCGAGGCCGCACGGGCAAGGCTCGTCCGAGCTGCACCTCCACCCGTTGTGGGCCGAGGCTGGGCTGACCCTTCCAGGGCTTGTCTTCGATCCAGCCGATCGCTTCCTCCACCAGCAGCAACATCTCGGCAAAGCGGTCAAAGTCGGGTCGATCACTGATGTAATGACCACTCACGCTGGTGAAATGCTCCACCAGTCGCATGCGGGTGAGTTGGAGGTCGGCTTCCCGTGCCTCCCAGTCCGCCAGGCTCCGCTCCAGCGGCGGGAGCTGATCAACACCTTCCCTGTAGATCCGATCCCAGGCGGCCTGCTCGATCCGGCGGCAGCGCTCCTGAAGATTGCCGACGGCACGCAGGCCGAAATGGGTCTCGGCTTTGGCCAGGCCATGCCGGCGGTAGGCATCAATCCGTTCGCTGAAGGTCTGAGCTGGATCGGGCTTCAGCCGTTCGAGCTGCTCAAGGGCTTTGAGCAGATTCATGCCGATCTGGATCAGCCGGTCGCGACTGCTGGTCTCTGAGTTGTCCAGGCCGGCGTCGGGGGGGCAGATGCCGAGATGGCGTTCGAGGCAAGCCAACCGCGCTTCGAGGGCGATCCAGTTGGGGTGCCTCCAGCTGTAGTGAATGCCGATGGGCAACACCACCAGTGGCCGCTCGTCGTTGGCTTTCTCCAGATCCTCAGCGGCCCAGAACGCCAGCTGGGCCACCCCCGGCTCCAAGGGCGCCATCTCGCCGGAGAGGTTGTTGGTGGCTCCTTCCGGTGCCACCACCAGCGGGTAGCGCCCCTGGGCCAGAGCCCCGCGGGCCTGGGCCAGCGCTGGGCGATCCAAGCGGCCGCGGTGGATGGCGATGCCGCCACTGCGTTGCAACAGCCAGCCGATCACCGGGCCAGCCCAGATCGGAATGCCGCGGTCGTAGAGAAACCGCAGCTGGATGGGTCGTGGCAGCTGCAGCTTGAGTCGCCGTGCGGCCCGGGGAATGCCGTTCCAGAACAGATCCGCCATCACCACCGGATCACGGGTGCTGGGGTGCCGAAAGGCGATCAGCAGATTGCAGCCCCCCGACTGCTGGGCTGCAAAGGCCTTGGCCAGGGCTTCTGCCGCATCACGATGGCTCAGCTCAAGGCCCTGACTGCGGAAGAGCAGCGGAAGCAGGCGGCTGACCACGGCCTGAACCATCCGGCTGGGACGGGTGGGCAGCCGGCGCAGTGCGGGACGAGCGTTCTGGGTGGAGGCGCGGGGCATCGAACCGGCTGCAGCGCGCCCATACTGATCCGATGGAGCTTTTGCTGGAACCCCTCAGTCACGCCTTCATGGTGAAGGCGTTGATGATCAGTGCCCTGGTTGGGGGTGTTTGCGGGCTGTTGTCCTGCTTCATGACCCTGAAGGGATGGGCGTTGATGGGTGATGCCGTCTCCCATGCGGTCCTCCCTGGCGTGGTGGTTGCCTATGCCCTGGGCCTTCCCTTCTCCCTGGGGGCGTTCGTCTTCGGTGTGGGCTCCGTTGCCGCCATCGGCTTTGTGAAGCAGAAGTCGAGGGTGAAGGAAGACACCGTCATCGGGCTTGTCTTCACCGGTTTCTTCGCTCTGGGGCTCGTGCTCGTCTCCAAGACGCGCAGCAACATCGATCTCACCCACATCCTCTTCGGCAATGTGCTGGGGATCTCAGCGGGGGATGTGCAGCAGACCCTGGTGATTTCGGTGCTGGTGCTGGTGCTGCTGCTGCTGTTCCGGCGGGACCTGATGCTCTTCTGCTTCGATCCCACCCACGCCCGATCGATCGGGATCAACACCGGACTCCTGCACTACATGCTGTTGGGACTCCTCTCCCTGGCCGCCGTTGCCGGTCTGCAGACCGTGGGAATCATCCTGGTGGTGTCGATGCTCGTCACCCCCGGTGCCACGGCCTATCTGCTCACCGATCGGTTCGACCGGATGACGCTGCTGGCCGTCACCAGCAGCGTGCTCTCCAGTGTGCTGGGGGTGTTCATCAGCTACTGGACCGACAGCTCCACCGCCGGTTGCATCGTGCTGGCGCAAACCGCGCAATTCGTGCTCGCCTTCCTTCTTGCACCTGGGCAGGGGGTGCTGCGGCGTCTCTGACCAGTTGATGAGTGGATCAGTGGATCAGCGCTCGTCGTCGTCCCAGTCGTAGGTGTCGTTGAAGCGCTGAACGCCGGCTTCTCGAAAGTGAAAGTCCTTGGCGGAACGACCCTGATCAGATGCCGTTTGCTTGGAACCGTCCTGGTCCCACGGCTCGCGGTAATCAAGATCGTCCCGCATGTTCTGGAACGGCTCAGGAGGCTTCGCTGTCATCCCACTTGGCTTTGCCATCCAGCAGTTCGATCAGCTCCTGGAGCTTGCCCATGGTGACGCGCACATCGGCACCGTCGGGCAGAACACCATCGGCCACCACGTTGTAGTGGTCACGGCACTGGTTGCGCAGCTCCTGCAGGCGCTTCTTGGTGATGGTCTTTTTCTGTTCTGCCGTTGCCATGGCGATTGCGTGGTCTGGCCCTCATCCCTAGCAGAGCAGGGTGCTGCCTACCGATCTACCCCGGAAGAACCTGGCGAAAGCCATGGGCTTCCACCACGTTGAGCGGGGTGTTGAACAGTTCACTCAGTTCGGCGGGCCGCAGCATCTCCCGTGGGCTTCCATCCCCAACAAGACGTCCCTCTGCCAGAAACAGCACCCGTTCCATCTCCGGAACGATCGTGTCCACCCGATGGGTGACCTGCACCACGGTGGTTCCCGCTTGGATCAAGCGCCGCAGGATCGCCAGCAACTGATGGCAGGCCTGGAGGTCGAGGGCACGGCTCGGCTCATCCAGCACCAGCACCTCCGGTTGGTGAACCAGGGCGCGAGCGATCAACAGGCGGCGCCGCTGTCCGTCCGACAGCTCTCCGCAGCAGCGTTCACGGATGCTGTGGAGGTGCAGTTGATCGAGCAGATCCCGCGCCTGCTCCCATTGCCGCGCAGTGGGCTTCTGATCCCGGCCCAGCCGGGTGGCCCCAAAAAAATTGCTCACCACCGCCTCTTCAACAGCTGTTTTGGGGTGAAGCCGCTGTTCCATGTCGCTCGACACCACCCCAAGGCGGCTGCGCAGCGCCCAGAGGTTCACCGTCTCGCTGCCAAACAACCGCAGATGAGCGTCGGGGCGAACGATGGGATACAGGCTGCGGTCGATCAGTTTCACCAGGCTGCTTTTGCCTGCGCCATTGGGCCCCAACACCGTTGTGGACTGCCGCAGTTTCAGTTGCAGGTTGAGCTTGTGCAGCACCGGCCGATCGCCCAGCCATGCCTCCACATTGCGGAGATCGAGCCAGGTTTCAGTGGTCATGGCCCTCCTGCAGCAACCGATCGATCACGATCGACAGGCGCGGAGCGACAGGCCGGAGCTCCTGCTGCCGCTCACTCCAGATGGCGTCACGCACCAGATCACTGAGGGGCACCAACTTCATCTCCTGGCCCTCCTTCAACTGCAGTTGGCTCACGGGCACGCTGAGCGTTCCGCGGAACACGTGGGCCACCCGGTTGCCGCTGTCATCGCTGAACCATGGTTCGAGCGGCACGCTGGGTGACCAAGCGATCTCCTCCTGCAATTCGCGGTGCACGGCTTCGCTGGCTGTTTCTCCCGGATCGAGATGGCCGCCAAACAACCCCCAGTGGCCCGGATAAATGATCGAGTCGATGTCGTCGCGCAGTTGGAGCAGCCATCGGCCTTCCCGCTCGAGCATGGCCAGGGCGACGGCGGGCTTCATGACGCCTCCGGTGTCTTGCGGGACCACTGGGCCAGTCCACCGCCCCGCCCCCGCGCTGTGAGTGTTCCCTGCTGCTCGTTCAGTTCAATCAGGGCAAAGAAGGGCAAGCGTTGGGGTTCCGGTGACGGCAGGCTTCGCTGCAGCAGCACCTGATCGGACCAGCTCAGCTCCAACGACGTGAAGCTGAACATCAGCAGTGGTCTGGAACCCTTCAGCTGGGCCTGGCCGCTGAACCGCAACCGGAAACCGGCCAGGCAGACCTGATTCACGATGCTCAGGCCCTGGTCGCCGTGGCTCAAGGTCAGGCTGGCCTGCAGCCAACGCAGCAGCGTTGCGGTGCCGGGCGCCGGTGGATCCCCGCTGCGCGTCCAGGTCTGCTGCAACATCCAGCAGCCCGGCAGCTGCTCGATCTGAATGCCGCTGCCCTCACGGCGGCTCTGGTCTTCCCTCGCCAGAAGAGCTGCGGCAGGAGAACCAGGCAAGGCTGAGATCATGGGGCTCTGCAACACCCCCATCTTTTCGGAGTCGGCCCATGCAGCGCGACAAGCGCCGGACACCTCCCATAACGGACCTGCTTCTACGGGGACTGCGCATCGGGGCCAGCACCGTTGCCCTGGTGGAACTGCTGCGCAGTGATTGGATCGGAGGGGGGCTCGCCAGCTTGGCCTGGCTGGTCTTCGTTCAGGTGGAGCGTCGCCGGGCGCCGCTCAAGCCTCCGTCCTGAGGATCGAATCGATGCAGTTCGGGTGCTGTCGGATATAGGCGTTGAACTCCATGGCCAGCAGACGGGCCTCAAAGGCATCGGTGGCGTAGAAGCAGGATTCCAGCTTTTCTCCGTTGGATGTCTTGTGTCGGACGGTGTAGGCAGCCCGTCCCTGAGCAATGCTGGCCATGGACTGATGAAGCAGTGGTTTCAAGCTGGCACTCCTGCCCTGAGGAATTCCATAACCATTCATTCATGTTTGCGTTTCAACGCTTCGTAAAGCTGTTTGAAGCGACCGACAGTCCGTCTCACCTCTCTGCCCGCATCCCGCTGCCCATGGCCTCCCCTGCTCTGGCCTTCAACGTTGCTCTCGCGTCATTCCTGTCCCTGATCGCAGGGCCTGTTCAGGCGGAATGGCAGCCGATGCAGGAGCCGGCGGTTTGGCAATCCCGTCGCGGCGATCTGCTGCCGGGCGACGGCTGGATCTTCATGGAAGCCCTCGACACCCCCGCGATCAAGGCGGCTGAATACATCCGGGCTCCCCAGGGCGTGGACGGTTCCGTTGAGGTGGAAGCAGGCCTGCTGATTCAGCGCGCTGGCCAGGACCGGTGGACCCAACGGGTTCTGCCGATGCGTGCCAACTGTGCCAAAGGTCAGCTGGAGCAACGCCAGGCCGATGGTGCCTGGACCGTCTACCCCGGTCGCGATGGAACCGTGGTTAAGGTCCGCTGGATCTGCGCATTGCGATGAGTCGGCCTGCTTTTCGTTACGAGGAACCGGAACGCTTCGGCGAGTCGCTCACCACAGCACGCCCCTGGAACCGGTCTGCCCTGACCGATGTGGAGCGGCTCAATGGCCGGGTGGCCATGCTCGGTTTCTTGGCTGCCGTGGTGCTTGAAAAGGCCACGGGCTTGGGAATCGCGGGTCAGCTTGGTGCAGCTCTGCGCTGGTACCTGCAGCTGGGTTGATTGATGACGGTTGTTCCTGTTCTGAAGGACTCCCAACGCTTCAAGTTGGATGCCACCGACGACGCGATCTTCTACAGCGAGCCGCGTTTCGTTCACCATCTGGATGCGGGTTTTCGTGCTCGGCTGACCGCCCTCTACCGCGAGCGCATTCCTCCCTGTGCCCAGGTGCTGGATCTGATGAGCAGTTGGGTGAGCCACCTGCCTGACGACGTCAGTTACGACAACGTCATCGGCCATGGCCTCAATGCTGAGGAGCTGAGTGCCAACCCCCGATTGGATCGGCACTGGGTTCAGAACCTCAACCGCGACCAAACCCTCCCGGTTGAGGATGCATCGATCGATGCCACCTTGATCGTTGCCGGTTGGCAATACCTGCAACAGCCCGAGCCGATCGCCGCTGAGCTGTGGCGGATCACCCGCCCCCGGGGCCAGGTGATCGTGGCGTTTTCCAATCGAATGTTCTTCACCAAGGCTCCCCAGGTCTGGACCGACGGTGATGACGGTGATCACCTGCGTTACGTCGCTGAGGTGTTGATGGCCCAGGGCTGGCCCCAGCCGGAGATCGTTGCCGAAGACACCCGCGCCGAGGGTGTGATGGGCTTGTTCGGTGGCAAGGGAGATCCTTTCTTCGCCGTTGTGGCCGAGAAACCTCTCTACTGATTCCTCGACTTTCCTTTGCCTTGCAGGGATGGACGTTGTTCTGAATTGCGGCAGCGTGAGGCGAGAACCAGGATCTCCATGAGCTTCACCCTTCCGGGTCTTCTCCCCTGGCGCTTCAGGATCGTGTTGATCGGTCAGCAGGTGGTTCTGGAGGCTTCGTCTGAGGATCAGCAGCTGAGCACGGTTCTTGAACCTGGTGGAAGCCGCATTCGGCGTGGCTACGACCTGATCAAGGCTCCGCAATGTGCGTTGATCCGGTGAGCAGCACGTCTCGCCTCACCCAGCCCGTCGTCATCTTCGGTGGCTTTCTGAGTACCGAGGCTCATCAGTCACAGCAAGCCCTTTGGTCTTGATCCTGCAGTGGTGGGCCTTGTTTGGGCCTAGTCCCTCAGTGCTGTTGCGCTTCAGGAATCTGCGGTTATGTTCGGTTCAGGGACCCCCACAGGGGACCTCTGACAGGATGCAGCTGCACAGCGGGAGCAGGTGATAGAGCGGGCCCGGGAGGCCACGCGAGCTCGTGAGAAAGCGATCTTTCAACAGCAGGCTCAGAAATCGGCTGAATTCCGGAGCATGGGAATTCTGGGCCGGATGGCCGCTTCACCTCTCAGCGCCAACGCGATCGCTCAAGCCCGTGCCCAATGGGGCATCACAGGCGAATGATGGCGTTGGCTCGTCATACGGGCAGACCCACTCGGGAGGAATCCGGTGAGATTCCCCCCAAGGTGCGGGCTGCCCTAACCCTCAGGGCCGCAGGTCACAGCTGGAAGCAGTGCTCCGACATGACCGGGGCCAGCTACCGGAACCTCCTGAAGTGGAAGGATCTGCCGATAGCTGAGGCCTACGTCGAGGAGAAGGTGAAGGAGGCCCTGGCGGGCACCTACAACAAGCTCATTAGCGCCGGCCCAGCTGTTGCCGATCGGCTGCTGTCAATCGCGTTGAATCCAGAGACGAAGTCCTATGCCGCGGTGAGCGCCTGTGAGGCGGTGATCCGCAGCATCGAGCGAGGGGTGCTGGACCGCGAGATGCGGGAACACATCACCAAGCTGCGAGAGCAGATGGCCCAGCTGGAGCATGGACGACCGATCGATGTTTGAGCCTCGACTGCTGACCGAGGAGGAAGCGCAATGGCGTGCCTCCTGCGGTTGGCATGTCGATGAATCAGCCGTCGTCGTTGCCCTTATTTTCCGGCAGCTCGGTGGATGCAGGTGTCTTGGCCTTACTGCTGAAGATCACCTTTGCGATGACAAAGGCAATCGCAATGGCGCCCAGCAGAAAGCCAAGAAGCTCCATTGCTGATCAGGCTTTGATTTTAGTCTTCTGAGGAGCCTCGGTCTCACCGTTGTGGTGAGCGTTGGCGCCGCCAACAAAAACCAGCACAGCCATGATCGCGGCGATCGCAACAGCTGCACGGACGCGCAGGACGCCATACGAAGCAGTGAAGTCAGCCGTGTTCAAGTGTTTCATGCAGGTGAAACTAACGGCGTTCTCAGAATTTGAGCGCGTCAATTGATACGAGGTCCAGACCCTCGGAAAGATGTGAGTCAGGCAGCACTGCCTCCCATGAGCTCTGAGACGTTAGGCATTGGGTCTGGCTTCCCATCGGCAATGGCACGAGCGCGAAGGTAGAACCAGCTCTCGGTGTTGCCCTTGGCTTCCATGCTCTCGGCGATGGCTTTCCAGTTGTTGACTTCGGCTTGATCCATGGGGAGCAAATAAAAAAATCTCCGGAACCCCTCAGATCCGGAGACCGTCCAACTGTCTGGTCGCAGCTCTGCGTTCAGACACCCAGACCCTAAAAATCCTGCTTTGGGGACGGAGGTACGGATGACCGTTAAACCCTCGGCACGATGTGAGTAACCAGGTCGGCGTTGACCCAGTTGATGACACCGGCATTGACATCAGTCAACTGAAACAAATGGAGGGCGGAGCCCCCTACGAGATCGACTTTTAGTCCCTACGAGTTACCTGCCTCTAGGACAATCACTTGATCCATTCTCTTTTCCTCGGCAGTGAGGAAATCGGCCCACATCCCTATAAGGAAACTCAGAGTCGCTAAAGCCTGAACCTGCTCCTTCGAGCCAGGACGGGTGTATTTGAAGTCCATGAACATACGGTCAGCGGCTGATTGCTGTTCCTGGCATCGAGCATCAATGGACATTGTCACGCCCCGATTTTGATCACAATAACTATATTTCGTTACATTACGTAATGAGTGTGCTTTTGGGCCCTTATGTCCATCTCCAGTCAAGACCTGATCGTCTTCTTCGCCAGCTTCGGCGTGGCTCTCGTCGCTTTGAACCTCTACAAGCTGTCTCAGCCTGCAAAGGGCTGAGGCCTCAGGCCCGTGGGTAGGGGTGAGTCGCCAGGTCGGCTTTGACCCAATCGCTCATAAAAAAAGAGGCAGGCCCCTCAGCCCACCCCAAACGACGCATTAGAGGCACCACTGCCTCATCACCCATTTTGGCTCTCGCGCGACTTGCCTGTGTAGCCCTGCGAACCGATCGAGGAACCAATTAGGCATTAATTCCCAGTGAGAACCGTCATTCAGTCGTTTTAGAAATGAATCGCGCGTCTGCACCACTGCAGCGCCTTGGGAGATGAAGACAAGCGGGTTCCCTCGCCCGCGTCTCCCTGACTCAGCAGCGCGGAACGATGTGCGTAACCAGGTCAGCGTTGACCCAGTTGATGACGCCGGTATCGACATCAGCCACTTGGAACAACGTTGGAACCTTTGGGTTTCTGGCACCGCCATCCACCCAGATCACATCTGCCATGCGCCAAGCACCATCCGAGTCGGTGATGACCACCGCGTCGCCTGGTTTGACGTGCAAAAAAATGGGATCCGACTTGGGCGCTGCAACGGCGCTTGCATGGTCAACCGACATACTCCTGTACTAATACAGCTGTATTAGTACAGGAGTATGTCGCAGGTCCAGGAATGGATCCTTAAGCGTTCGATTTTCGAGGTGCTGCGGAGCTACATGGTGAGCTTCGCCATGGCGGCTCTGAGGTCTGTCTTCTTCATCCAGCGCTGATATCGCCGCTCGTGCTCCTGGAGGGTGTGGCCCATGCTCGCGGCACAGAGGCTCTGATTGACGTTGGTCTCGATTGACCGCACGGCCCAGCGGTGCCGCAAGTCGTAGATATCCAATCGATAGTCGGCTCCGAAGATTTCGGCGATGGTCTCCTTGTAGATCTGCGCCTGGCGTCCGCCGCGCCATGCAGCCACCCATCTCTCGTTCTCAAACGAGTCGAACTGCTCTGGCTTGATCCACCGTGCTTCCGCGAGCGGCCCGGTTGGGATCTCCACCTCATGAAGGGCCCAGCGGTCGATCCATTCCTTCGGGCAGGCGAAGCAGGTTCTCTCTCCGGGCAGCTTCTTCTTCTGCTTGATCGACAGGCAATCGGCGGTGCCGTCGTCGTGCAGTTGAAGGCTCGGCACCTCACCTGGTCTGCATCCGAAGGCCGCCATCGCTGCGAGGCACCATCCCCACTTCGTGGGCCTGATCACATCAATGAGTTGGACCAGCTGCGTATCAGTAGGCAGCTTTCTCTCCTTGGCCTCGTAGTCGCCCCGCAGCTTGCTGAGCTTCTCGCGTCCTTCGACACCGCACTTGTCGAGGAGGTTTTCGAACAGGATGCAGGTCATCTCTCTTGTCCTGCTGTCCGGCTCCGTGGTCTCCAGCAGGGTCCGCTGCAGTAGCCCGAGGCTCAGTGCACCCTTGGCGGGCAAGCGGTTGAGTACTGCCTGATATCGCTGCCAGGTGAGCTCCGTATTGGGGAGTCGATTCCGGGTCTGCCAGTAGTCCTTCTCGAATGTGGCGATCGCTTCGGCAACGGTGAGGGGCTTCTCAGGAATGACCTGGCCCGGCTGATGCTTTGCCCTCAGCACCACCGTGGTGGGATCGATCCCTTCGCTGATCGCTTGGTGCATCGCGGTGGCGATCTGCTCCGCTTCGATCAATCCGCCGGGCGTTGCAGGACAACCGAGGCCAGCCTTCCGCTGTTTCCTCACCCCTGCTGCATCAGTCCAGGTGCCTCTGACACCGATGGTCCCCCTGCCGGGCACGACATACAGCGTCAGCTTTGCCCCGCGATTACGCAGGGCTTGGTTAGTAGTGGTGAGGTCCAGATCCAACTGGGCTGACTCTCGGTGGCTTATTTAGGGATTTGGCGGGAAATGGGCCTGATTTGGGCCTAATTTCTTGCCGGCATCATCCCGCACAATCCGGAGGCTGGCCACCACCTCCTCTTCGCTCAACCGCTCAAAACCGTTGTCAGAACTGAAGAAATTAGATCCCAGAACGGTTTCGCTGAATCAGCCCGTCGTCATCTTCGGTGGCTTTCTGATCACGCAGGAGGCCTATCGCCCCCTCGCTGATTGGATTGATCAGGCCACCGGTGCTGCGGTGCGCATCGTGCCTGCGTCCAAATTGGATTGGCTGGCCACCAGCTGGGGTTTCGGTTGGCGTCGCCTGCTTGATCGCGTTGATGCCGCTGTGTGTGAACTTCAAAGCCAGTCGCCTACAGGGCGCGTCACGTTGATTGGTCACAGCTCCGGCGGGGTGATGTTGCGGCCCTATCTGGCTGATCAGACCTTTCTGGGACGCCGTTTCAACGGTGCAGCCCGGTGCAATCGTCTGATCACGCTCGGCAGTCCCCATCAGGCCCTGCGTGCCACACCGCTGCGGGCTCGCGTGGATCGTGAGTTTCCGGGTTGCCCTGAAGCCGATCGGGTGGACTACGTCGCGGTTGCGGGTCGGCTTGATCCGCTGGGAGCGAATGCATCCAATTTTTCGCGCCGCAGCGCTGCCCGCAGCTATCGCCAGATCATGGGCGACCCGGATCTGCAGGGGGACGGTCTGGTTCCCCTTCCATCAGCCCTGCTGCGGGATGCCCGGTCGATTGAGCTGGCTGATACGGCCCACGGCGGATTGTTCGGCCAAAGCTGGTACGGCTCCACCGATCGCATCGAGCGCTGGTGGTCGCAGCTCGGAGACTGAACCAGGCGATCAGGCATTGTGGCCTGCTTCGGCGATCAGCTTGTGCAGGAATCGAAAGGGTTTGGGGGTCAGGCCAGGTCGGCCAAACGCAAATCCAGCAAGAAGCGCAAGCCGGGAACGTCAAACCATCGCCGTGATCAATGCCCAATGGGGCGCGACCCCGGCCTCGAGGCGATTCAGGCCAGGCAGTGCCTTGGCCTGCCGCTCACTGGGCGGTTAACCGTTGCCCAGGTGAAGCGGGCTCACAAGCTTCTGGCTGTTCAACATCATCCCGATAAAGGGGGCGACCCTGAGGTGATGACACGGTTCAACACCGCCCGCGATGTGCTGCTTGAGCCCGAGATGGAGATGCTTGCTGCCTGACGCCCTTGACGTGCGTCCCAGTCCCAGGGCTTCAGCTGCCGCTGCTGCGGCCCAGCACCAGCCAGGTGATCAGCATCAAGCCACTCAGGCTGACCACGGTGTAGATCCAATCGGCGTATGGCGTCCAGAACAGTCCCGCCACCGGGGCTGTCATCGGTCCCAGACCAGCAGGAGCACCACAAACAAGGCCCCGAACACGAGGAAGGGCGTGAGCAGCGTCAGCAGAGACTGTGTTTCGATCGTTCCGGTTGCAGCAAGCGGATCATCCGGCGGTCTGTTTTGATCTGTCAAATCTCCGTTATTCACTGAGATTGAGGCCAGAGCTCGCGGCCAATCAACCTTCATCGGGATCGAGCAGTGGGATGAACAACCGTCAGCGTCAAATTCTTGTTGCTTTTTCGGCCTCGATGGGGCTTGGCTTGCTTGGCGGGTTGGCGTTCAACGTCACGTCCCAACTGATCCGGCCCGGCAAGATTGACTTGAGTCCCGCATCGCCGGGAGGGCCTGGCCGAGCTCCTGCGTTGCCTGAGCAGAACACAGGCTCATCCGATCCAAGCTGTGTTGTTCCTCCTGGAGGTGGTCCGCCTGTCACGACGAATTTCCAGCCCTGTTGATTGCATTGCGAGAACGGGTTTTATGCCCAAAGTTTCAAAAGAAAAGATAAAAAAGTGCTCTTGCGATACCCAGAATTGTTTCGGTTGTTCGCTCCGATACCGAAATTGAAGGCCGGCTGAGGTGATTGTTTGGCTCTCTTCCAGCCCATGCATGAACAGCGATCAGCGTCTCAGTTATCTGCACTTGATGAACAAAGCTGCTGAATCGGAAGACAGACAGAGCTATTTCTATTACCTCAAGCTGGCTGAACAGACACTCCAACGCCAGGATCCCGAGGTGATCTGGAAGCCTGCAGGTTGATTCAGCGAATCATGTTGGCCTTGAAAAAACCGAATCCAAGGCCAAAGGATGAGGATTGATCGCGATGCAGCGTCACTGAAACATCGAAATCGAGAAGATCGGATTGTTCGATGTCTTCACGCTTCAAGTTGTGAGCGTTCTCCGCTTCGAAGCCATCGATGATTTCATCGCGATTTCTTTCCAGGTAATCCACCACCTGCTTCAGCACATGGTCGCGCCAGGCCTCGCTGGCGTCTTTGCTGATTCGATCAGACATGGAGGATGACGCGGTGTCTAGAGATGGAACCCGTGCCCAACGTTGACGCGGGTGCCGTGGTGATGCGGGTGAACCGGAACCATCCAGGGTGTTGGGGCGACGATGACGCGCCGGGGCATCGGTGAAACCATGGGGCCGTACAGCGGGGAATAGCTGCGGTAGTGCCTTCGGTAGTGGGGGCGGTAGCTGTTTTCGATGGCCCTTCTGTAGCCATGCTTGTAGCCCCTGTTGTAGGCCTTCTTTTTTTTGTTTTTGCGGGAGTGGTGGTGATGGTGGTGATGAGCACTATGGGCTTCCACCGCAGGACTCAGGCCGACACCGGTGATGACCACCACGAACGCAGCGATGCCAAGACGTTGAACAAGCGACATGGGGCGTCGATGGACTGAGGAAAACGTATTTCGGCTCTGCCTGGTGAACGTGACAGCATCTCGGCAAGATGTGACTGGATGCGTCTTGAGGGCGTGATTCCCTACTCGGTGTCTGTGCGTTGTTCGAGCACGAAACGCAGGGCCCACAGTCCGGCGTAGGAGCCCGTCAGCACGAGGAGGATCAAGATCAGCACGACACATCCTCAACGTGGTGGTTTGTTGTAGCTGAGCCGTGTTGGTTCTGTGGTCAGATCTTCCAGTAGCCGTACCAATCGGGATGGGCTGGGTTGTCGTCAACTTGGCCATCCGCGATCAGTTTCAAGTGCCACTGGCCATTGCCGTGAATCGGCAGCAGATCATCGAGTGCGCTGTCCATTTCGACAGGGTGAAGATCGTCCTTGTGCACCTGCTCCTGTCCGTTCAGCCAACGCTGCCGTGCCCGCGCCTTGGCGGAGGCTGAAGAACGGGCCACGATCACCCCGAAGGCATGCTGTTCTGCCATCGAGGTGGGGTCATAGGCGCCAAGGTTGACGAACCACAGCTGCGGACCGTCAACACTGGATGGATCCTGCGCTTGCTCAACAACCTCAACGCGATAGCCATCGACATGGTCGATGCAGCGGTAGCTGTCGATGTGCAAGCCACGGCGGAGGCCGATCCATTCCTGCCGCAGCGCCGGCAGCGTTGCGTCGATGGTCTCGCCCACGACCCAGCGAACATCGTGCTGCTCCACATGGCAGCCCTTGCAACGGCCCCCCAGCACCACCAGGAACAGCTTCTTGGCGCTGCTCATCGCTGGGCCGGTGATGACGCGTCGGCATGGGCGACGACGGCACGGCAGTGGGCGATGAACTCCTCGCCGTTCCTCTCCCCTTTGGCTTCCTTGGTCTGCAGGCTGAGAATCTCAAAGGTTGCGGTGGTGCTGCTGCTCACCGGGGAGACGGTCGGACTGCGGCTTCCATCATGAAGGCGATTGTCCAGCGGCAGTCCGTCGTAGGGATCGGTGCCGTCACAACGCTGAAAGGCTGCATGGATGGCATCGATGGCCTCCCTCACCTGATACGTCGCCCCTCGCTTCCTGGCGCGCTTGGTGATCGTCACCGCCGTGCGGTTCAGCAGCCGCTTGTAGCTGTCGGGGTCGATGTCCAGCCAGCTGGGGGGCGTGACCGACAACGGATTGCGTTCCATGCACCCCTTTGGTGGCTCCAGGTGTTCAGACTTTTTCGAGCCAGGCCAAGAACAACCGGCGGATTTCCTCTTCGTTGGTCACCCGTTCGCTCAGAGATGCCGTGACTGCGCCGGGGTGCTCGCGCTGCACGATTTGCTCAGCCTCGTAGGCATCCGCCGCTTCGACAGGCTTGAAGCCAGCGTCAACGGCCGCTGGAGCGCAATAGAAGACGGGGTAACGGCTCATCGGGTTGCTGCAACCTCCAACCGATAGCAACGATTCTGCGATCGAGGGAATGGCTGCGGGGAGCTCACCCCCACATCTGTTGAGTTCAGGCATCTTTCTTAAGTCCTGAGCCTCAACAGGTGCTGATCCATACCTTTGGTGGTTCTTGCTGAGGAACCGTGGCTTTTGATTCTGGAGATAAAACAGATCGCTTCATTGCCGCAGCCAAGACACGGGCGGAAGCTGCATTGAACGAGCCGGCACCAAAACTGACGGCCTTGGAAAAGGGAATGTTGGAGTCGCTGCGACGGGGTGGAAGGCCCGTGCGTCATGGCTGAGCTCAGCGCATGAGCAGCCAAACGGCCAAAGCACCGCAACCAAACCCCTTGATGAACTGGGCCCAGGTGAGCCCGTAGGTATCGAGGGAAAGCATTCTCATCATCAGATTCAGAACCTCTTTGTGTTTCCGAATCAAGGGTGAGCTGTTGGCCGTGTTCAGTTGCGGAATCTGTTTGAGCTTGATCTCCCCGAGCTTGGCCAACGTTGCTGGTCGCGTGTGCTGCTGGAGCTTAAGGCGCGCCTGTTGGTCCGAAACGAACAAACCTTTCTTGGGTTGCTGTTCATCGGGTGACACGTTGCTAGGCAGTGGAAGCCCCTCCAATTGATTCATCTTGAAAAGAGTCGTCAGTCTGTCGACGGGATTCCTGGTGAGTGCACTGCTGGTGTCCCCCGCTTTTGCCCAAAAGGTTTCGAAAGAAAACGTCCGTGCGCTGAACACCGCCAGGATGCAAGCTGAGTCCATCAACGGTGGACTCAACAACTACAGAGCTTCGAAATGCATGTACGCCACCGGTAAGGGAGGTGGCAATTGCTTGAAGAATGCAAGCGATGGCTACCTGTTCGTGTTTGATGGTGGCTCTCCAGGCTGGCAAGAGGCTGGTGGTCAACCCACTGTTGAAACTGAAATTCTTGTCTCTCGAGACGGAGCTTCGATTGTTGATGTTGTCTACAACGGTTCACCGCGTTAATTGAAGAATCCTTCCAAGAATGTGGTTTGAATGGCCCCGCTGCTCAGGCGGGGCTTTTTTGTGGCTTGATTGAGCTCCATATCATTCGGGCATTAGAAGAACTGCAATCGGTCTAAATAATAAATCGACCGGAAGATGTGAATCCCAGGAGTGCGCAAGATGCTGTGAATACAGGGGTTTAACTCATCAAATACAGCAAGAGAAAAACTCATGCAAACGATAAATATCCGATCTGAGTGCCTCGTTCTCCATCCGCGCCCAGCCTGTTGTTGAGCCGTTCCTGCAGAGAGGATGGGGCCCAGCAGCTTCAACGGCCCTTGTCTTCCGGCTCAGCCCTGCCGCCCCTGCGCTTGGCCGTTGTGGGTCATGTCGAATGGGTGGAATTTCTGGCGGTGGATCAGTTGCCCCGCCCCGGGGCCATTGGTCACGCCTTGCGAACTCGGCAGGAACCTGCTGGTGGTGGAGCCGTCGTTGCGGTGCAGATGGCACGGTTGCAGCAGCAACCCGTCCAGTTCTTTACGGCTTTAGGTCGCGATTCGGTCGGTGAAGCCTGCGTCAAGCGACTCGAGGATCTGGGCCTTGAGGTTCATGTCGCCTGGAGGGAGGTGCCAACCCGTCGTGGCGTGAGCATGGTTGATGGTGAGGGGGATCGGGCGATCACGGTGATCGGCGAGCGGCTGACCCCATCACTGGATGACGACCTTCCCTGGGAGGCCCTCGGCGAATGCGACGGCCTGTTCGTCACGGCAGCTGATGCTCCTCTGTTGAAAGCCTGCCGTTCTGCTGCAGTTTTGGCGGCGACCCCGCGCGTTCGTTTGCCCGTGCTTCAGCAGGCCGGTGTGCCCCTCGATGCCTTGATTGGCAGTGGCCTTGATCCGGGTGAACGGGTGGAGTCGGGGCAGTTGAACCCAGCTCCCCACACAGTGATTCGCACGGAAGGTGCCGCAGGCGGTGTTAGTCATCCAGGCGGCCGCTATGACCCATCACCCCTTCCGGGGCCCTTGGTCGAGAGCTATGGCTGCGGCGACAGCTTTGCGGCAGGCGTGGTCACGGGTCTTGCGGCGCGCTGGCCCCTGGCGGAGGCCATCGCTTTGGGTGCCCAGTGTGGTGCCGCCTGTGCGACGCGATTTGGGCCCTATGGATGAGTGCTCGCCACGCGCGATGGCTCTCAATATCGACAAAAATGCACTGAAACAACTGTTGTTATGGCGCCCACCAAAAGAGAGATCCTTGCCGCATCGGCAGGCTGGGTTGCCGTCACGTTGAACGTGGTTCCGGGCTTGGGTGCCGGGTACCTCTACCAGCGCCGCTGGAAGGCGTACTGGATCACGTCTGCTTTGGCGACGACCTGGTTTGTCCTGGGTGGAGTGCTGGGACAGGGGGCTGAGGCTGCTGAAGAAATCCAAAACCAATGGATTGGCTTGCTTGGGCTCGTTGCTCTCGCGGCTGGAACAGCTGTTGAAGCCGGGCTCGCAGCGAAGCAATCTCGTCAACAGAACTGAGACGGGTTGTGGCCGGAACACTCAGCGCCTGGGTTTTGTATGTCCTCAGCGACATCTGCCCTTGGCGGGGCTTGGAGTGATCGCTACCCCTCGCGCCTGATCGCCTCGTCCTTCATCCGTTGAACCCGCTCCAAAACGGATTCATTGCTCATCCTGTTGTTCAGCCGTTCCACCAACAGTGGAAAGGCCAATGGGCTGGGCCGCGGAGTTTCAACGTGCAGCCATTCCTGGCTTGCAGCGCGCTCCAAGGCCGCCTCCAGGCGTGAGATCTCCAACTGGTCATCGAGCACCTCCTGCTGCGCCTGCAGCAGCAAGCGGTTGTTCGGCTCATGGCGGCTGAACACATCGAACAGCAGCGATGCACTGATCTGAAGCTGACCGGTGCTTTTGCTCGATCCAGGGAATCCCCGGTTCATCAGGCCTGCGATCTGGGCGATGGCGCGGAAGCGTCGCCGTTGCAGCTCGGAAAGATTCAGTGCGTTCTTCAGATCCCGCTCCAGCTTTTGGCGATCGAGCAGCAGATCGATGTGGTCTTCCAGCAACTCCGCCATGGGGTAGCTCTTCGGTGCCAACAGCTCAAAGCCGTAGTCGTTCACCGACACCGTGATCGTGCCCCGCTCCAGACGGGTGAGCCGCGACGCCCAGAGGAAGCCGATGCCCTCATGCACGAACCGCCCTTCAAAGGGGTAGGCATACAGATGTGTGCCTTCCCGGGTGCGACAGGTCTCAATCAGCAGCTGTCCCACCGTCGGCAACACCGAGATGTCCTGTTGCCGATCAAACAGGGGCTTCAGAGCCTGAAGTTCAGCGTTGTCGAGATCACCACGGCTGGCGCGGTCCACCTCAAGACGCAGGTGATGAGTCAGCAGATCGGAGAGAGCCATCTGCCCCCCAGCCCAGGCAGGCACCGTGCGCGTTTTCTTGGTGCTCACCTTCACGTAGGCGGTCATGTCGCGCAGCCGCACGAATTCCAGCTGGCGGCCGGAGAAGAAGAACACATCCTTCGGCTTCAGCTGGCTGATGAAGGTCTCCTCCACATGGCCGAGCACGGCACCACGAACAAAGCGCACGGTGATCGCTGGTGCGGCCGTGATCGTTCCAACGTTGAGACGGTGCAGCCGGGCGATGGCTTTCTCGCGAACCCGGTAGCGCTGGCTTGTCTCCTCCCACTCGAGCTTGCGGTAGCGGGGGTAGGCACCGAGGCACTCTCCGCCCTGCTCCAGAAACAGCATGCACCAGTCCCAATCCTCCTGGCTCAGCTCGGCATAGGCCGCACAGCTGCGCACGGCCTGCAAGGTCTGCTCCGGATGGAAGCCAGGGCCGCAGGCCAACCCCGTGAGGTGCTGCAGCAGCACATCCAGAGGGGCTTTCGGCGGCTTGCGTTGTTCCACCAGCCCCTCCGCCAGTCCCCGACGCACAGCACTGAGTTCGAGCAGCTCGAGCGCATTGGTGGGCATGAACAGCACCTGGGATGTTCCGCCGGGCAAGTGCGCTGACCGCCCCGCCCGCTGCAGCAGTCGCGCCAGATTCTTCGGGCTTCCGATCTGCACCACCTGTTCCACGGGTTGGAAGTCCACCCCGAGGTCCAGGGAGCTGGTGCAGACCACCCAACGAATGCCGCCGGCCTTCACGGAGGCTTCGATCGCTTCCCGCTCGCTGCGATCAATGGCGCTGTGGTGCAGGGCCAATCCCTCTTCCATTTCCGGGCAGGCGAAGCGCAGACACTGGTGCCAACGCTCCGACTGATTGCGGGTGTTGGTGAACAGCAAGGTGCTGATGCCGGGATTGAGGCGGGCCACCAGCTCCTCGTACATCCGCAACCCGAGGTGTCCGGCCCAGGGGAAGCCATCGATCGTCTCCGGAAGGATGCTCTGAATCTCCGTGCTGCGGGCAGGAGCGCCCCCGATCAGCTGTGGCTCACTTGCCGTTCCCAGGGCATGGCGCGCTGCCTGCTCGAGGTTGCCGATGGTGGCACTGATGGCCCAGGTCTGGAGCTGGGGGCGCAGCTGGCGCAACCAGCTCAGGCACAGCTCCGTCTGGCTGCCCCGTTTGCTGCCCATCAACTCGTGCCATTCATCGAGGATCACCGTTTCGAGTTGGCCAAACAGCTCTTCGGCCTTGGCGTTGCTCAGCAGCAGGGCGAGGGACTCCGGAGTCGTCACCAGAATCTGTGGTGGTGCCTTGAGCTGTTTGGTGCGTTCGCTGCTGCTGCTGTCGCCATTGCGGATGCCCACCCGAATCGGCCAGCCCATCGCCTCGATCGGTTCGCGGATCGCCAGCGACAAGTCGCGGCTGAGGGCCCGCAAGGGCGTGATGTAGAGCAGTCGTATTCCCTTCAACGGCTGCTCCTCCGCCAACATCCGCGCGATCGGTCCCATCACGGCGGCGAAGGTTTTGCCAGACCCTGTGGGCACTTGGATCAAGCCATTCCGCCCCGCCAGATAGGCGCTCCAGGTCTCCTGCTGAAACGGCAGCGGTGTCCAGTTCCTTTGCGCGAACCAGTCATGAATCGGCTCCAAGCGAGGGTCGTTGGTTGTTGGCTTTGGCCTCGCCTTCGCTTTTGCCTTCTTTTCTGAAGCTGCCATCAGCGGTTCTCGATCAATGCCATCGCGGTCTGGAGTGAATCCGCTTCATCGGCGGGTTTGTCGCGTCGCCAGCGCAGGATCCGCGGGAAACGCACGGCGATGCCGGATTTATGGCGTTTTGAGGGGTGGATGCCCTCAAAGCCGATTTCAAACACCAGCTCGGTTTTCAGGGACCGTGCCGGCCCGAAGCGCTGCAGGGTGTTGCGTCGGATCCAGCGGTCCAGCTCGAGGATTTCGGCATCGTTGAGGCCGGAATAGGCCTTGGCGAAGGTCACCAACTGCGGCTCTTCAGCGTTGGTCCAGAGGCCGAAGGTGTAATCGGTGAACAGGTTGGCGCGACGCCCACTGCCGGCCTGGGCATAGAGGAGCACCGCATCGAGGGTCATCGGCTCCAGCTTGTGTTTCCACCAGTTGCCCCGTTTGCGGCCGCTCAGGTAGGGCGATTCCGCCTGTTTGATCATCAGCCCTTCGGCGTTGTGCTGACGGGCCTGGTTGCGCTGTGTCTCCAGGTCCTCCCAGGAGTCGATCGACCAGGACGGGCTCTGCTTCAGCCGCCACGACTCGGGATGCTCGATGCTGCCCAGCAGCGCAGCCAGCTGCTGCTGGCGCTGCCGTAATCCCTGCTGGCGGATGTCGACGCCTTGATGTTCCAGCAGGTCGTAGGCGATGAACCGCATCGGGCAATCCCGTTTCAACGTTGCTCCAACGCTTTTGCGGCCCAGCCGTCGTTGCAGCTGATCAAAGCCAAGCGGCGCGGCGGCGTCCTGTTGCCAGCAGATCAGCTCGCCGTCCAGAACGCTGCCGGATGGCAAGGCCTTGGCCACCTCCACAAGCTCAGGGAAGCTCTCGTTGACCAGCTCTTCTCCACGGCTCCAGAGGTAGACGCCGGAGCCGCGATGAATCAGCTGACCGCGGATTCCATCCCATTTCCACTCCAGTTGCCAATCGCTTGCCGATGTCTCCAGCAGTCGTTCGGGTTCCAGGGGACTGGCGAGATAGAAGGGGTAGGGGGTGCCGCTGGAACGGTGTTCATCCGCCGTCGCGCAGGCGGTGAGTTGCCTGAAGCGCTCTGCGGAGGGCTCAAAGCCGCCCATCAGCCGTTGCACCACAAGGCTTTCTTCGAGATCAAACGCTTCGGCGATGGCCCGGCTGATCAGGCCTGTCGACACGCCGACACGGAATCCCCCCGTGAGCAACTTGTTGACGATGAAGTGCTGGTCGAGCGGGGTTCGGTGCCAGAGCCAGATCACGGCATTGGCCTGATCGTCGTCGCTTCTGGTGCTGATGGCCGGCAGCAGGGTGTCCATCCACCAGCTCAGGGGCATGTCTCCATCACCGCTGGGCAGATCCGGATCGCTTGCTTCGACGCGCTCTTGCACGGCGGGCCAGAGCAGGCTGATGGTTTCAGCTGAGTCGCCCACCTGGCCGTAGCAGTCGTCGATCAGCCAATCCGGAAGACCACCGCGGTCCCGCAGGATGTCGCGGAGTCGGCGACCGGTGATCAGGCGCCTGCGGCGCTTGCCCAGCAGCAGCGTCAACGCCCAGGCCGCCTCCCCTGGTTCGACCCCCTGAAAGTGATCCACCAGCGCTTGCACCTTGGCCTTGGTGCCCGTGACCTGATCCAACTGATTGAACAGGTTCTGAAAGGCACGCATGCGCGCTGGAACGGGATGGATGGAAAGCCCCGCCATCCTGACAAGACATTTTGTGAGCAGTGCTGGAAATCCGGCGGAGACCTGTGTTGATCTGAGCGACAGATTCCTGAATCAGCCGGATGGCACTTCTCTGGGACAACCTGGCGCAACAACTGGACACTGTCCGCGCCACTGAGGCAGCAACTGCCGTGGCGACTCCTGTGTCTGTTCCGGAAACAGCTGAGGATCCTTCCGACCGTCAACGTCGACTGCAGAAGGCGCTTGAAGCCGTTAAAGACAGCGGCAACGCCATGATGATTGAGTCACTCAATGCCGCGATTGAAGGTCGTCAGGCGAATCTCAACCTCCCCGATCTGCCTGACGGCATCGCCAAGTTCTAGTCCGACTCCCCTTCGAACAGGGTGTCCAGCGGCTCCGCATCCACACCCTCCACCTCCCGCAGGTAACGGGCCAGAACGTCGCTCTGTCCATGGGTGACGTACACCTTGCGGGCGCCGCTGTCGCGAACGGTCTGGATCAGTCCAGGCCAGTCGGCATGATCACTGAGCACGAATCCCCGCTCGTAGCCCCGCCGTCGACGGGCTCCGCGCACGGCCATCCAGCCGGAGGCAAAGGCGGTTTGGGGTGACTTGAAGCGGCGCATCCAGCTGGAGCGATGGGCCGACGGTGGCGCCAGGATCAACCGCCCTTCGAGCGGATCCTTGCGGGGCAGTTCGCTGACGGGACGACTGGGGGTCATCGGAACCCCTGCCTCGCGGTAGTGGCGGGTCACGGTTTCAACGGCGCCGTGCAGCAGCACCTCCTCCTCCACGCCGATGGCCTTCAGTTCAGCCAGCAAGCGTTGGGCTTTGCCGAAGGCGTAGCAGAACAGCAGGGATGGCCTGCTGCGATCACGGCTCCACCAGGCATGGATCTCCTTGGCCACCTGCTCACCGCTTTGCCAGCGATAGATCGGCATTCCGAAGGTGGCTTCGGTGATCAACACATCGCAGCGCACTGGTTCGAAGGGGTCACAGCTGGGGTCGTCATCCCGTTTGTAATCCCCACTGACCACCCACACCTCACCCTCTGATTCCAGACGGATCTGCGCCGAACCGAGCACGTGTCCGGCGCTGTGAAACGACACCTTGCATTGCCCCAGCCAGTGTTCTTCGCCGTAGGCCACTGGGTGAAGGGTGATGTCTTTGCCGAGCCTCTGGCGCAGCACCCCTTCACTGGAGGCCACGGCCCAGTACTCCCCGCATCCGGGGCGGGCGTGGTCGGCATGGGCGTGGGTGATCAGGGCCCGGGGAACCGGACGCCATGGGTCGACCCAGGCCTTCGCGGCACGGCAATACAACCCCTCCGGTGTGCGTTCGATCAAGCTCCGCCACCGATCGCTGCAGACAGTCTGAAAGGCCCATACCTTGAGCGCGTTCGACCCGCTTGCCATGAAGCTGCTCGCTGCCGCTCTGTTTGTTTCAGCCCTGGCTGTGCCCAGTTCCGCTTTGGCTCAGAAAAAGATTCCCAAGGCCCAAGGCCACAACCAATGCCCCCTGGGTTACGTCAACACCCTGGGCACCACCTGTGTGTCTCCGATCTATTACGAGATGAAGCCCACCAACGGTGAAGCCTGCCCCTCCGGCTGGATGAATGTTGGCGCTGGCTATTGCCGTAAGAAGTAATCAATTCAGTGGCTGAGGCCTCAGGCCACTCCAGCGCTCCAGGGTGTTGATCGATTGAACACCCTGGAGTCGCGTTGATCCCGGCCGTGTCCAGGTGGGGATGGATCGAATGTTTTCATCCCTGCACTGCCTGAGCTGGTCGGGGTACTTGTCGGGCAGACCGCATTCCACGTAGTTCAGGTTGGCTCCGGCCTGTTTGCCGAAGAGCTTCATCTGTTCTTTGCAGGCGGGGCACCAATGGGCTCCAAAAAACCTGGCGCCCACCGTGTTGAGTTGCTCGGCCAACTTGATCGTTTGTGCTGTGGACTCTGTTGCGGGCTCAGGAATCGGTTGGTCCCACGGTTGTGCAGCCGCTGCGGTGCACAACGTCCCTGCCATCGCTGCCACCAAGGTCAGAACCCTGATGCCCTGGGGCTGGATGACGGGGGCCATGAATCGCAGGGGTTGGATTGTCGAAAATTTATTCGCGTACCGCGTCGTTCTTTGATCTGTTGGCGCGTCACCGGCTCATTTCGAGCATGCGCTGCATGGGTTTCATGGCCTTCAGACGCATCGATTCATCCATCTCGATCGCAGGCGTGAGGGTCTCCAGGCATGCCTTCAGTTTTTCAAGGGTGTTGAGCCGCATGTAGGGGCAGGCATTGCAGCTGCATCCATCGATCCCTGGAACGTCGAGCAGGGTTTTTTCAGGAACCCGTTGCTGCATCTGATGCAGGATCCCCGGTTCCGTCAGAACGATGAAGCTGTTGCAGGAGCTTTGTTCGGCGTAATTCAACAGCTTGCTGGTGGATCCAATGAAATCCGCCAGGTCCAGCAGATTCTGCTGGCACTCGGGGTGGGCGATCACTTCAGCCCCGGGATGTTCGTGCTTGAGGGCCAGCACAGCTTCTTCGCTGAAGGTCTCATGAACGATGCAGCGTCCCGGCCAGAGGGTCAGCTCGCGACCGCTCTGTTGCTGAACCCAGCGCCCCAGGTTCTGATCGGGTGCGAACAGCACGGGCTGATCGGCAGGCAGTTGGTTCACCAGATCAACGGCATTGCTGCTGGTGCAGATCAGATCGCTTTGCGCCTTCACTGCGGCCGTGCAGTTGATGTAGCTCACCACGAAGTGGTCGGGGTGCTCTGCCCGAAAGCGGGCGAACTCATCGGCGGGGCAGTCGTCCGCCAGGGAGCATCCGGCCTCTAGATCCGGCAGCACCACCGTCTTTTCCGGGCTGAGAATCTTGGCGGTCTCCGCCATGAAGTGCACGCCGCAGAACACGATCACGTCTGCATCGGTGCTGGCGGCCTTGCGCGACAGCTCCAGGGAGTCACCAACGAAATCGGCGATGTCCTGAATCTCCGGCTCCTGGTAGTAGTGCGCCAGGATCACGGCATTGCGGTCCTGGCGAAGCCGGTTGATCGCCGCAACAAGGGCGGTGTCAGCGCTCATCAGGACCGGTTCGGGGCAGGATGGCCACAGCCTAGGCATTCGCTCTGAAGCACCTGCGACTTGCCATTGCCGGTGATCTCCACGGCGCCTGGGGCGACGCGGATGAGCAGCTGCTGCAGCGGCTCAAGCCCGACGCTGTTCTTTTCGTTGGTGATCTTGCTGATGGGGATCTGCGTCTGACGCGCCGGATCACGCGGCTTCCCTTCCCCGTGGCCGTGATCCTGGGGAACCACGACCGCGGGCGTGATCGCAGTGGCGGCATCCTCGAGCAACAACGCGCTGTGCTCGGCGATCTCCATTGCGCCTGGCGCTCAATTCAATGGCCGGAGCTCCCGTTGACGGTTGTGGGTGCGCGTCCATGCAGTGCTGGTGGAGGTTTTCACCTATCGAAAGCGGTGGAGGCGGTGTACGGCCCGGTGTCGCTTGAGGCTTCAGCCGAGCGGATTGTGCAGGCCGCAGCTGATGTACCCGCTGATCAGCCCCTGATCGTCATGGCCCACTGCGGTCCCTCAGGCTTGGGATCCGAGGCCGCCAGTCCCTGCGGACGCGACTGGAAGACGCCGGCAGTGGACTGGGGGGATCAGGATCTGGCCCTTGCCCTGGACCGCATGGCCAAAGACCGACCTGCCGATCTGGTGATCTTTGGCCACATGCACCATGCCCTCAAGCGGGGCTCTGGTTTCCGCCAGACCCTGTTGCGTCATCGCCATGGAACCGCGCTGATCAATGCCGCCTGTGTGCCCCGTTCAGGTGTGGATGGGCAAGGTCGAACGCTGCTGCATCTCTCCTGGGCTGAATTCCAGGGGGCCCGCCTCACGCAGCTCGCCCATCGCTGGTACACCCCCGATGCTGAGTTGATCCATCAGGAGCAGTTGCCGATCGATGCTCCGTTGCCGTGCTGATTTATTTCTGCAGCAGCAGCCATGGCTTCGGCCATGCGGCTCGCGATGCTGCGGTGCTCCAGCAACTGCGCCGCCTGCGTCCTGAATGGACCTTGGTGATGAGCTCGGGTCTGCCCTCCCCCGTACTCAACCTGCTGTTGGGGGATGCAGCGATTGAGCAGCGGTCCTGTCAATGGGATGTGGGCATGGTGCAGGCCGACGCGCTCGGTGTGGATTGCGCCACCACCCTCAGGGCCCTGGATGAGCTGGAGCAACGGCTGCCGGCCCTGATCGAGGCTGAGGCTCTCTGGCTTGCGTCGCAGGGGCAGCCGGTGTTGATCATCGGGGACATTCCCCCGGCCGCAGCCGCCCTGGCCCAGCGCCTCGATGCACCTCTGGTGTGGATGAGCAATTTCGGGTGGGATGACATCTATCGCCCCTTGGGCTCTGCCTTCCAACGCTGGGCCGATGCTGCTGCTGAGGCCTACCGCTGCGGTGATCTGTTGCTGCGCTGCCCGTTTGACCTCGCCATGCACTGGGGGTTGCCTGAACAGAGGCTCGGTTTGGTTTGCGCCAGCCCGCGGCCCATTCCGGCGGATCTTGAGGCTTGCCTTGATGCCCAGGATGCTCCCCTGGTGTTGGTGGGGTTTGGAGGCCTGGGCTTGTCCCTTTCGCGGGATCTGTTTCAGCTCTGGCCCAACCACCATTTCCTGCTTCCGGCGTCAGCAGATGCCTCGCAAGCGCCTGAGTTGGCGGCGCTCCCCAACCTCACGTTTCTGCCGGATGGGCTGCGCCCCGTCGATGTGCTCGGCCGTTGCTCCCGTTTTCTGGGCAAGCCGGGTTTCAGCAGCTTCTGCGAGGCGATGGCCCAAGGGGTTGGGATGCACGTCGTGGAGCGCAGCGGATTTGCCGAAGCTTCGGCGCTGATGGATGGTTTGCGTCGCCACGGCCAGCACCGTTGCCTCAGCCGTCAGGAGCTGGACACCGGCGCATGGCAGCTGGACCAGCCGTTGTTGGCGCCAAGCGAAGCCCCTCTTTCTGCATCAGGGGCTGAAGAAGCCGCTCTGGCACTGGTGGGTTGGGTTGCAAGTCGTTTTTAATTTTTGGTCTTTTTCATCACCTTTTTGAGCTGATTTGCCTGCCTGTTAGTGGTCTGGCCGATTATTTGACTGGCATATATACCTATTGATTTGAGCCTTTAATTCGAGAAAGTCACTGCGTGTGGAAATTTTTTTTCCGCTCGAGCATTTCATCCGCTTCTGATCTGCTCATCGTCCTCTTTCGAGGGCATGCTCCTTGAACGCTCTTTATGGCTATCTCTGCATTCATCGGTCGTCAGACGCTTCATGCGGCCGTGATCGTCGGAGTTCTGCCTGCCCTCAGTTCCCTTCTTCCTGCCCAGGCGAGCCTGCTCCCCCCCGCCTCTCGGGCGCAGCTGATCCATACCTCTGACTTCCAGCCCAGCCGGGCCATTCCCTACGTGATTACGCCCGAACGTCGGGCGATGCTCAACACGATCCGTTTTGCGGAAGGCACCTGGAAAGGTGGTCTGGATGTGGGCTATCGGGTGATGTTCGGCGGTGGCTTGATGCCTTCGCTCGACCGGCATCCCAACCGGGTGATCTACAGCTCCCGCTACGCCAGTGCAGCTGCGGGGGCTTACCAGTTCATGCCCTTCACCTGGAATCTGGTTCAGCGCAGCATCGGCGTGCGCGGTTTCGGCCCTGAGGCTCAGGACCAGGGCGCGTTGTTTCTGATTCAGCGGCGCAAAGCCCTGGGTCTGACCGACACCGGCGTTCTCAGCCCGCTGCTCGCCGCCATGCTGGCTCCGGAATGGGCGTCGTTTCCAACCCTCGCCGGTCGCAGCTACTACGGCCAACCCGTCAAGAAATACGCACGACTGCGTTCTTTCTATGACGTGAACCTCGCGGAGTTGCGGCGTCTGCGTGACGTCAAGCGCCAGGCGCTCGTCACTCCCCCTCCGGCCCTTTGCACCGGGTCGCGCATTGAATGCGCCACCCGGCTCTGACGGCATTCACGTTTCTCGACGTTCCTCAGCCTTCGGCGTCGTTCTGAAGCTTTCGACCAACCGTGGCCTGGGCGATCAGATAGGCGGCGATGCCTCCCGCCAGGAAGCCGACTCCATTGCGCAGCAGGGGCATCACTTCAGACGTGCGTGTGATCACAGGGGCAACGCCGAAGACGCCGAACAGCATCACCCACAGCGGTGAGAGCAGCAGCAACCAGGCCCAGGCGATGGTTTCGCCCTCCTTGCGGGGATAGGCCGCAAAGCCAGCAATCAAGCCTCCAAAGATTGAGGTGGTCAGCGTCCAAAGCCACTGTTCCTGGGGAAGGCCAGGAACCACCTGACAGCCACCACGGTCCAGACAGATTTCCACCGCATTGAGGGCATCCAGCACGGCTCCGTCTTCGCCGTGATCCTTCACGTAGTACTGGTTGCCGTAGCGGGTCTGCAGCTCCACCCAGTAAGTGCGCGGCATCATCGCGAAGTAGGCATCGCCAACGTTGAAGTTCAGCAGGTTCCCGCCGCGGGGGTCGGCCACCAGCAGCAGGCTGCTTTCATCCAGCCCCCAGAACTCGCGAATGGCCAGACCTGGTGTGCGTTCGTACTGGGTCAACACCCGCATCTTCCAGCCTGTGCGTTCCTCCACATCCGCCAGGGATGCTTCCAGCTGGGCCCGCTGGGTGTCACTGAACACCTTGGCGAGGTCGATCACCGGGGTGGGGTGATCCGGCAGCAGCTCCGGGTTGTCGTAGGCCTCAGCCGGGGTCACCAGAACACCCAGGCTGACCAGAGCCACCACGACGAGGCTCCACAGATGTCGGATGTGATGTGTTCCCATGGAACTGCTGCAGCGACCGGCATTCTCTCCAATGGAACCGATGGCTGCGTCCTGTCCCGACTGGTTGGCAACGCATCTGCATCAGGCGGGGGGTGCCGTTCCGTTTTCCCGGTTCATGGATCTGGCTCTGAATGAGCCGGAGCACGGGTATTACGGCTCAGGCCGCGCACGCATCGGAGCCCAGGGTGATTTCGTCACCTCCCCCTCGCTGGGCAGTGATTTCGCAGCCCTTCTGGCTCCTCAGATCCTGGCCTGGCTGACGTCGATCTCCCGAAGTGATCCTGATCAACGCCTGTCGATCGTGGAAATCGGCCCTGGCGAAGGCCATCTGGCCCGGGATCTCGTTGCTGCGTTGCGTGGTGCTGATCCAGAGCTGTTGGCTCGGATCGAATTGGTGTTGGTGGAGGCCAATCCCGGCATGCGGCGGCGGCAACAGGCTCTGCTGCAGGAGGCGGATGATCTGCCGCTGCGCTGGTGTTCCCTGGACGCGTTGGGCAGCGCTCCGGTTCATGGGGTGGTGATCGCCCATGAGTTGCTGGATGCCCTCCCGGTGGAGCGCTTGATCTGGCGGGAGGGATCCCTCCGGCAGCAGTGGGTGGAGCTCAACCAAAACGGTGGCCTGCGAACAACGCATCGTCCTCTCCCCGATGGTTTGCACCAGGAGATCAGGCGTGTGTGCAGCCAAGGCGGCATTCAGTTGCCGCCCCCCGATGCCGAAGAGGGGTGGACCACGGAGTGGAACAGTGCATTGCCCGACTGGTTTGCTGCTGCTGCGGCCGCCGTGGATGCGGGCGTGCTGCTGGTGATTGATTACGCCCTGGAGGCCCAGCGTTATTTCACAGCCCGGCGCTCCGACGGCACCTTGATGGCTGTTTGCGCTCAGCAGGCGGGGCTGTCGCCCTTGGATCAGCCCGGCGAGCAGGACCTCACGGCCCACCTCTGTATCGAAGTCGTGGATGACGCGGCTCAGCGCAACGGTTGGATGGTGGGTGATCAGGCGAAGCAGGGCGAGGCCCTGCTGGCCTTGGGGCTTGCAGAGCGTCTGCATGGACTGCAGCAGCTACCGGGCCAACAGTTGGCGGAAGCCCTGCAACGGCGTGAAGCCCTGCTTCGCCTGGTGGACCCCGCGGGGCTCGGTGCGTTCCGCTGGCTCACCTACCGGCGCGGGTTGCCGGAAGACGGCTTCAGCCTTTCAGGCGCTCAAGGCAGCTGAGGATCTCGTCGCGACTGACGTCATCGCGAATCTCAACGGTTCCGATGCTGGTGGGCATCACGAAGCGCAGGCGACCGTCGCGCACCTTTTTGTCCCCCTGCAAGCTGTCCAGAACCGCATCGGCGGCGAGATCGGGCCAGGCGGTGGGCAGTCCAGCGCTGTCGATCAGTCGGCGTTGGCGCTCGGCGTCGTCGCGACTCCAGCTGCCCCGCAGCACGCCAAGTTCACCCACGGCCACCATGCCAATGGCGACCGCCTCGCCATGCAGCCAGGTGCCATAGCCGCAGAGGGTCTCCACCACATGGCCGAAGGTATGCCCGTAGTTGAGGATCGCGCGTAAGCCACCCTCCTTTTCATCGGCGGCCACCACCCGGGCCTTGGCCGCGGCCGATCGCTGCAGGATCGAGCTCAGGCGTTCCGATCCAAGCCCAGCGGGCGTGCTCGGGTCGGGGCAGGCCTCCAGTTCCTCGAACAGCGCCGTGTCACCGAGGATTCCGTATTTGATCACCTCAGCCATGCCGGCCCGGAACTCGCGTTCGGGCAGGGTGTTCAGGGTGGAGGGATCGATCAACACCAGCCGCGGCTGGTGAAAGGCGCCGATCAGGTTTTTGCCGCGGGGATGGTTGACCCCGGTCTTGCCACCGATCGACGCGTCCACCATGGCCAGCAGGGTTGTGGGCACCTGCACCACCTGGATGCCCCGCAGCCAGGTGGCTGCCGCAAAGCCGGTCATGTCTCCCACAACGCCGCCGCCGAGGGCCACCATCAAGGAGCTGCGTTCGAGCTTGGCGTTGTAAGCCGCATCGTGGATTTCCGCCACCGTGGCTGGTGTCTTCTGGGTTTCGCCGGCGTCAATCACCAACAACTCCACGCTGAAACCTGCCGCTCTGAGGCTGTTCAGGCAGGCGTCGCCATAGGGGCTGGCCACATCCGGATTGCTGACCACCAGCACACGCCGACCCGCCTGCACTCCAGCGTCCAGCATCTGCTGACCAAGCCTGGCCAGGCCGCCGTCTCCAATCACCACGTCGTAGGGGTTGCGCTCCAGCGCAACGCGGATGTGATGCAACGGGGTGATTGTGGTCATGAAACCGTTGGAACCCACCTACTCTCGCAACAGTGTCGCTGGTCCTGTGCGCGAAAGATCAGTGCGCAACTCCCTTTCGGCCTGGGCGTTCCTGTTGCCGGCTGTGGTGCTGATCAGTTTGTCGGTGCTGGTGCCGGCCCTGATGGCTCTGGTGATGAGTTTCACCGCCACGGGGCTGGATGTCAGTGAACCCCTGCGTTTTGTTGGTTTGGCCAACCTGGAGCGCCTGCTGTCGGATCCGATGGCGCGGCAGGTGCTGGTCACCACCTTCCTTTATCTGGTTGGTGTGGTGCCTCCCATCGTTCTGGGGGCGCTGGCGCTGGCGGTGCTGGTGAACCAGGGGCTGCCCGGTCGGTCTTTTCTGCGGGGCGCCTTTTACACCCCGGTGCTGGTGTCGATCGTTGTTGCAGCCATCGCCTTTCGCTGGCTGTATGCCGAGAACGGACTGATCAATGGATGGTTGAGTGCCCTGCTCGGTGATGCCTTCAGCCCGATTGGTTTTCTCACCACGCCGCAGCTGGCCCTGCCCGCCGTGATGTTGGTGACCCTCTGGAAGGGGCTTGGCTATTACATGGTGATTTTTCTGGCGGGTCTGCAGGGCATTCCCCAGGAGCTCTATGAGGCTGCGGAGCTGGATGGCAGCGAGGGCTGGAGAAAGCATCTCGACATCACCCTGCCCTTGATGAGTCCCTACGTGACCTTGGTCGCTGTGGTGTCGTCGATCGCGGCCACGAAGGTGTTCGAGGAAGTGTTCCTGATGACCCAGGGAGGTCCTGCGGATGCCACCCGAACCATCGTTTATTACGTGTACGACCAGGCCTTTGCCGAATTGGAGATCAGCTACGCCTGCACCCTGGGCCTGGCGCTGTTCCTGTTGGTGTTGCTGTTCACCATGATCCGGTTGGCCTTTGCCGGCGATCGCCCCCTGATCTGACGCTGTCAGCGACCCTGCAAACTGGCAAGCTGCGGACATCAGCTCGGACACGATGATCGGCGTTGTTGGAGGTGGTCAGCTGGCACGGATGCTTGTGCAGGCCGCCGCGCAACGCGATGTTCCCATCGCTGTTCAAACGTCCGATGCAGCTGATCCCGCGGCTGGTTTGGCCTCGCGCCTCGTGGCAGCGGATCCCCGGGATGTGGCAGGAACCCGGGAGCTGGTGGTGGGTTGTGACGGCATCACCTTCGAGAACGAGTGGGTCAATATCGATGCCCTTCTGCCGCTGGAGCAGCAGGGGGTTCGTTTCCAGCCATCGCTGGCTGCGCTTTCGCCCCTGGTCGACAAGTTGTCCCAGCGCCAGCTGCTCGACGATCTGGCGATCCCGAGCCCGCCCTGGTGTCCGCTCAGTTTGATTTCACCGGCCCAGCCCGCGCTTCCTCAGGGCTGGACCTTTCCGGTGATGGCCAAGGCATCCCGTGGTGGTTACGACGGCAAGGGCACGGTGGTGTTGCGCGACATCGATGGCCTGGCGCAGTTGTTGCGGGCGGTCCCTGCCGACGACTGGCTGTTGGAATCCTGGGTGGACTACGAGCTGGAGTTGGCTCTCGTGGTCAGCCGCGATCAGCGCGGCCGCATCCGCCATTTTCCGCTGGTGCAAACCCACCAACATCAACAAGTCTGTGACTGGGTTCTGGCCCCTGCTCCCGTGGATCCTTCGGTGGCTGCGCTGGCTTACAACGTGGCGGCCTCTCTGATGACGAAGCTTGGCTATGTGGGGGTGTTGGCTCTGGAGTTCTTCTATGGGCCCGCGGGCCTGCAGGTGAATGAAATTGCTCCACGCACCCACAATTCCGGGCATTTCTCGATCGAGGCCTGCACCAGCAGTCAGTTCGATCAGCAGCTCTGCATCGCGGCTGGTCTTCCCGTGCCTGATCCCGAGCTCAAAAGCCGTGGTGCCTTGATGGTCAACCTGCTCGGCCTCGACCCCGAGCGTCACCCTCCTTTGGATCAGCGGCTTGAGGCCCTGGAGGCCATGCCGGGGCTTCACCTGCACTGGTACGGCAAGTCACCGGAAACACCGGGCCGCAAGTTGGGGCACGTGACGCTGCTGCTTGAGGGTGACACGCTCCTCAAGCGGCGCGATGAGGCTGAGTCAGCACTTGCCGCCATTCGCCGGATCTGGCCCCTCGAGAGCGAGAGTCAGGACTAGGGTTGGTAGCGAACTGCTGTGTTGGTGACGGCCTTTTTCTAGTGCTCTGATCTGACTCTCTTTCGACTTGGGGAGACTGTCGTGACGGTGACGTAGACCGGCCATGCAGCCGGAAACGAAACCCCACTTTGTCGCCCCTTCTGGTTCTTCCAGGTCGACCACTGGGGCTCGCACGGCATGGCGGTTCACCCCCTTCGCTTGATCAATGTGGTGGGTGCCTTGGACTTCGCCAAGCCATCACAAAACCAATATCTCCAAGTTTCTGCGTCAATATTCTGAAAGTTTGTTTTTTGGACTTGGTTTACCGGATGACTTTTTTGTCTTCTCTCTAGGTTCTGCTTTAAAACGTCTCAGCTTTGTTAATGGGGCAGGCCCCTCATCAGCCAAGACTCGACCACAAAAAACAGAAGGAAGAATGAGCCGATGCTGATCACCAGTAGTTTGCCATTCATGCTGAAATTTTTCGCTCTTATTGCACTCTAGATACGTTCGTCTGGGTTGGAGTGGAGATTTTTGGTGGAGCTAGTTTTCGGAGTGGTTGAACTCCTGGAGCGCGTACTGGGCGAGGCATTTGTCTTTATCGGTGTCGGTCAGCGAGATGGTGGTTACGCTCTGATGCCAGTTTCGACGGTTGATCAATTCGTTGAATTCGGTCAAAGCGTCTTCGAGGTCGTCGAAACTGCCCATGCTCTCCATCGTTTGTTGCCCTTGTTTGACGGCAATTTCGAGGGGCATGGATCGATCGCTGCAGCTTTCAAGGCTACCCCTGTGCTGTTGTGTAGTCGATGATGCTTACGGCTGTGTGAACAAAGCTTGTCAGCGCTTTTCCTGTCCTTAGCGTTTGTTTGGTTGCAGTGCTGAGATGCGTGATCCACGCCTGGACGAACTGATCCAAATGGAAACCTGGGATTGGTGGAAAGCTCAGGTCTTTTATTTGCGCGAAAAGAAAGATTATGCTGATGCGGAAGCGCTGTTCATGGAATTCAAGATTCCTGCATCTGACTCCAATGATTGATGCCGCTGGTTGATGCCACTGTGCATGGATTGAGGGAACCCATTTCGTTCTCCCATTGAGTTGGTTGGCTGTCGGTGTTGTTGAGAATCACTTTTCCGCATCGCTTCACTGTTCATCCTTCCGTGCTGGTTTCTTTCTTTTCATCTGTTTTCGGCCTGGTGGCAAGCGCACTGCTTGTGGGTTGTTTCGGCAGCCCCGCGGCTGACGCTGTCACCTTTTTGCCGGATGACGCTGAAGTCGCATGCCGGGCCATCCTTCCCCAATGTTTCCGCCGATCCGATTGGGCTGAACTCTGTGCCCGAGATCCCAGCGTTGCCGATGGTCATCCTCAGGCCTGTCGTGCTGCCGGATTCGAGTCAGGCCAACCCCTTCAGGGGCGGTGATGCAGGACGGCCTGTTCCAGGTCTGGCCGACTCATCGAGGTCACCACAAAGACTTCCTGGGCGGATGTCCCCTTGCGGGCCACCAGCTTGTATCCCCCTGTGATCGGGGTGGACACCCTCAGCTGCAGTTCAGGACTGCGGCCACGCACCCGGCTGATCACGGCAGGGGTGATCGTCTGGATCTCCGTCTCGTGCGACAGGGCCTTCAGCCATGGGATCAAGCCGTCCACATAGGTGCTGTGGGTGATGACGACCCGGCCCAAAGCTGAACGAAAACCCGAGAACTGGTGAAAGTTAGCCACTTTGGCTATGCCAGAGAGAGCGCTCCGGGGCTGTGATGCTGAAATCAGTAGACGCTCTCCGCCACGTGATCAGCGGACCGCTGCAGGATGCCTGCGGCCCCCAGGCCCGCATGCTCACCGCTGAGGTGCACGGAACGGAGGTTCGGGGCCTGGCCTTGTGCCCTGGCCGGGTGGTGCGTTTCGTGATGGACGAGCAGCTGCAGCGTTTGCAGGTGGCTGATCTGCTGCGCCTCACCAAAGCCAGCCGTAAGCCGGCGGCCTGACTCAGCAGCGTTCCAGAGGGGCCATCGTTAAGCCCTCGGCCTGAAGCTGCTGGTGGTACAGCTCGGCCTGCTCCAGGGGGCCGCACCAAACTTCAGCCGCACCCTGCCCATCAATCTTGTTGGCGAGGTTCCATGCCTTGTCCTCACTCATGCCGGGAATGATCTTGCGCAGGCAATCCACCACGTGCTGGAAGGTGTTCACATCGTCGTCCAGAACGATCACGCGAGCCTGGGGGTAGCGCTGTGTTGTTCCCTGACGCTCCAGCACTGCTGATGAACCTGGGCTGGAGCTGGTCATGACAGATGCCTTCGGGCGGACGAAAAGGTGCCGAACCCTAGGTAGGATCCCGACAGTCAAGTGGTCAAGCGCATGTTGTTCACTCTGGGTTGGGCGTCCTTGGCCGCCATGTTCAGTTTCTCCATCGCCATGGTCGTCTGGGGACGCAATGGTGACGGCACCCTGAACTTCTGATCGAATCTGTGCTTCAAGACGCACCCCTTCTCAGCCAGACCCTGGCGGTCACGGCAGCTGTGCTTCTTGTCTTCGTCAGCGTTGCCGTGATCTATCTCTCAACGATCGAATGGAGAGACCGTCGACGCCGTCAAGGTTCAACCAAGTCGTCGTCCTGATTGCGTCCGTCCGACGTCAACTTGGACTTCATCCCTGCACAGCCCTTCTCCTGGGGTTGTGCTTTTTTTTGCCCGCCCTGCTGCTGGGCACCTCCAGCCTGAAGACGCCTTCCCTGAATCGCCGTGGAACAGCAGAGCTGTTTGAGATCAGTCGGCGGGCACGGTTGGTTCAGAGTTTTGAGGCGGACCCCGCCGCACCGGTGCCGAAGCTCTGGCAGCAGCGGCTTGGTGCTTCGGAAGCTCCTGATCGCTGGGCCCGTCATGGTCGCGGCACCTGGTGGCTGATCTGGCTGGACGACGGTGAACCCCTTCTGGCTCTTCCGTCCGCACCGCATTCGTCTGCTCTGGATCTGCTGTTCGCTGATGAACTGCACCGCAGCAGTTTTGATCAACTTCCGTCGCTGAAACGACGGGAGCCCTCGGCTCTGGAACAGCGCTGCTTGCGGCTGCTGACCAGCGGATCGGCCGTTCAGTGGCAACCCTCAGGCTTGGCTTCGATCAGCGGTTCCCTTTTTCCCGCCTTGGCGAGCGTGTCGCATGGCTGTCTGCGTGTTGCGCTCCGGGGCGATCGTCTGATGGCTGAAGGGCCTGTGGCCTCCAGCCCTTTCGCGGCCCTGCAGGTTCACCACCCGGAACGCCAAGCCAATTTCGTTCGCTTCGATCCGCCGTCGGCTTACCTGGAGCTCAACAGCGTTTCCCTGCAGCCGCTGCTGGGATCCTTGTTCAACAATTCACTGTTCGCCCAACAACTCGACAGCCGCTACGGATTGCCGAAGCAGTTGCGCGACGTTCTGCTCAAGGCACCTGTCCTTGTGCGGTTGGATGCGCTGGAGGGTGGTCGTTTCCAGGCTGCGATTCAAGCCAGGTTGATGCTGGCTGCTGGTGAAATCGACATGACCAAGCGAAGTCTTGATGCCGTTGCCACCGCCTTGTTGAAGCGCGGGTTTCAACGGGTTGAACGTCCCCTGTTGTCTCCCGATGGTCGGCCCTCAAACCATGTGGCCGTTGTTTGGTTGGATCCCCAGGGTCATCCGCAAGGTGGTTGGTCACTGGGTCCTGCACTCCGAGGTCAGGTGGAGTTGCTGCTGGCCCTGGGGGATGCCCCGAACCTCCGCAGCAATCCGCTGAAACGGATGGGCCAACAGCAGCTTCGCCTTCGCGCACGACCGGATCAATTGGCTCGGTTGGGGTGGCTCGGACCGGGCTGGCCGCGGGTGGTTGGCAAGGCACCTCAACTGGAGCTTGAGATGACGGCACTGCCGAAGCAGCAACAGCCCGGATGGCTTCGGCTTCAGCTGGACGTGCGTTGAGCCTGCTCTTCCAAGCGACGTTCCTTCTTGCGCTTCTCGGCAGCGATGGTCTCTTCCACCAGTTCAACGGCCTGATCCATCCGTTCACTGTTGGAGCCAAACAGCGTTAGATCCTTCTCAACGCGATCGGTGGGCAAACCGAGTCCCTCAGCAAGTTCCTTGCTCTGTTTGACGATGGCCTCGGTGTCCGTACCGGTGGCATCCGCTGCAGCCGCCTTGAGCAGGCTCATCAGTCCAACGGCCATCAAACGGGAGTAGTGGCTGCCCTCGTTGAGGCTGTGGGATGACAGCAAGCTTTTGAGGCTTTCGAGATCCTTCCCTTTGGCCTGGTCCACCAGAGAGGCGTTGGTTTTGCGCAGCTTCGCTGCGTCGAAGCCATTGCTGCTGCACAGGGCACTGAACAGTGACTCGGTTTGCGCTTCAGGCCGATAGCCCTTGGTGAAGGTGTCGAACACTGTGCAGAGCCCAACGCTGAACAGCCCGTTGGCTTCAAACCGACTTTGATGGCTCAGCAGATGCAGCTCCACCAGCAGCTCATCAGCAAGGCGGCGGTACAGCGGCGCAATGACGTGGGGAAAGGCCTGATGAAACGCGCGTTTGCTGTCGGCGATGGTCTGACTTGCGGCCAACGTGCAGTCCAGGAATGAATGGCCGGAACCCTAGCGCCGCAGACATCGCCGTTAGGATTGCGCGACCCTGCTGATGCTCAGATGATCCCCATTGTGATTGAGGAGTCCGGCCGGGGAGAAAGGGCCTTTGACATTTATTCCCGGCTTCTGCGCGAGCGAATCATCTTCCTTGGTGAGGCTGTCACCAGTGACTCCGCCAACCGGATCGTGGCCCAGATGTTGTTCCTCGAAGCTGAGGATCCCGAGAAAGATATCTACCTCTACATCAACTCTCCCGGCGGGTCGGTTTACGACGGCCTCGGCATCTTCGACACGATGCAGCACATCAAACCGGATGTGCACACGGTGTGTGTCGGCCTCGCCGCAAGTATGGGAGCTTTCCTGCTCTGTGCCGGCACCAAGGGCAAGCGCAGCAGCCTGCAGCACTCCCGGATCATGATTCACCAGCCCTTGGGTGGTGCCCAGGGCCAAGCCAGCGACATCCGCATTCAGGCGGACGAAATCCTCTTCCTCAAGGATCGCCTCAACAAGGAACTGTCTGATCGCACCGGCCAACCCCTTGATCGGATCCAGCAGGACACCGACCGTGACTTCTTCATGTCACCCACCGAAGCGGTGAACTACGGCTTGATTGATTCGGTGATCGACAAGCGTCCCGTTCAGGCTGTTGCTTGAAGAAGGGAAGCTCTAAAAACAACCGTCCCAGCAAGATCTGTCCGGTCTGCGAGCGCCCCTTTGAGTGGCGCAAAGCCTGGAGAAATTGCTGGGATGAGGTTGTGTACTGCTCCGAGCGTTGTCGACGACGCAAGAACAAATCCAATCCATAAAAAAAGCCCCCGTCTGAACAAGGCGGGGGCTTTTTATTGCTGGACCCAGAATCAGTCGAGGGTGACGACGGTGCGGTCTTTCTCAGGAACAGCGGTGAATTCAGCCAGAACAGCCTTGAACTCATCACCATCCATGGTTTCCTTTTCGATCAGCAGTTCCACCAGGCGATCCATGGCTTCGCGGTTGGCAGCCACGATCTCCACGGTCTCGTCATAACAGCGCTTCACCATGTTGCGCACTTGAACATCGATCTGTTGGGAGATCGATTCCGACACGTCACTGCGTGACATCAGGTCGCGCCCCAGGAACACTTCCTGACTGCCGCCCTCGAGGGCTACTGGGCCGAGATCACTCATGCCGAGTCGGGTCACCATGTTGCGGGCCATCGACGCCACCTGTTGGATGTCGCCACCGGCTCCGGTGGTGACTTCCTGGTGTCCGAACACCACGTCCTCTGCGGCACGACCACCCAGGGCTCCCATGATGCGTGCCTTGAGCTGGGCACGGGTGACCAGGGTTTGCTCCTCATCAGGGGAGAACCAGGTCAGGCCTTGGGCCTGGCCACGGGGAATCAAGGTGACCTTCTGAACAGGGTCGTGGTCTTTGACCAATGTGCCGATCAGGGCATGACCGACTTCGTGATAAGCGATCAGACGCTTGCTGCGACCGTCGGTGAGGGGACGACCCTCCATGCCGGCGATGATCCGATCCACAGCGTCGTCGATCTCGCTCAAGCCGATGGCTTCCTTGCGGCGGCGGGCGGTGAGGATGGCCGCCTCGTTCATCAGGTTGGCCAGGTCTGCACCAGTGAAGCCAGGGGTGCGGCGGGCGATGCTTTCGAGGGACAGCTCCTCTTCGAGCTTCTTGTTGCGGCAGTGCACATCGAGGATGGCCAGGCGACCCTTGATGTCGGGGGCGTCCACGGTGACCTGACGGTCAAAACGGCCGGGACGCATCAGAGCTGAGTCCAGAACGTCGGGGCGGTTGGTGGCGGCAATGATGATGATGCCGCTGTTGCCTTCGAAGCCATCCATCTCCGTCAGGAGCTGGTTGAGCGTCTGTTCGCGTTCGTCGTTGCCTCCACCGATGCCGGCACCGCGCTGGCGGCCGACGGCATCAATTTCGTCGATGAAGATCAAGCAAGGGCTGTTTTCCTTGGCCTTCTTGAACAGATCGCGGACGCGGCTGGCACCCACGCCAACGAACATCTCAACGAACTCAGAACCAGAAAGGGAGAAGAAGGGAACGCCCGCTTCACCGGCAATGGCCTTGGCCAGAAGGGTTTTGCCGGTGCCGGGAGGGCCGACCAGCAGAAGGCCGCGGGGAATCTGAGCACCCACTGAGGTGAATCGCTCGGGCTGTTTCAGGAAGGTGACCACTTCCTGGAGTTCCTGCTTGGCCTCGGTGACGCCGGCCACGTCATCAAACATGACGCCGGTCTCCGCTTCCATCATGAAGCGGGCTTTGCTCTTGCCGAACTGCATGGCCTGGCCAGGGCCGCCAGGCATGTTGCTGTTGCGACGGGCCAGGAAGATCAGGGCACCGATCAGCAGCAGCGGGAAGGCCAGATTGCCCAGCACGCCGAGGGCCGGAGGTGCTGTGCGGGGCGGATGAATATCAAAGCTGATGCCTTCGGTCTTCAGCGTGTTGATCAGCTCAGGGGCCAGACCAGGAAGGTCAACGCGCAGGCGTTGAACGCGGTTGTCGAGGTCGGGATCGACGGCTTCGATCACAGCGTTGCGGCCACCGTCGTAGATATCAACGGCTGTCACGCGACCGGCCTCGACGTAATCGAGGAAGCGGCCGTAGCTCATCCGTGCCACCGCAGCATTGCGGGGAGCGACGGTGGTGCCATTGCTGTCCTGGCTGAGGCCGTTGATGCCTCCGTTGCTCACCACCTGCCAGCCGATCAGCAACACGACGCCGATTGGCAACAGCCAGAGGGCAAGAAGGCGCCAGCGCTGATTCATGAGCTGAAGAAATTCGTTAACGAGTGTAAAGGAGTTGGACTGATTTCTGAGGCCTGATCAAAGGCTTCTCAGGGCAACAATCGGGTCGAGCTTTGCGGCGCGTCGGGCTGGAACAACTCCGAAGAACAGCCCGATGGATCCTGAGAGTCCAACGGTGACCACCACCATCGTTGCGCCGATCGTCGCTGGCAGGGGCGTGACCGCCGCCACGAGGCTCACTGTTCCAAGACCCGCCAGCGTGCCGATGGCGCCGCCAAGGCTGGCAAGCACCAGGGATTCCACCAGAAACTGCTGCAGAACATCACCGCTGCGGGCCCCCAGGGCTTTGCGCAGACCGATCTCCTCGGTGCGTTCGCTGACGGACACCAACATGATGTTCATGATCCCGATGCCTCCCACCAGCAGGGAGATCCCACCAATGGCCCCGAGCATCAGGGTGAGTCCTCCGGTGATGGTGCCCACGATGGTGAGAGCGTCCTTCTGGGATCGCACCACGAAATCGTCGTCCCGGAGAATCCGGTGCCGCTGCCTCAGCAGGTTGTTGATCTGAAAGCTGGCTGCGTTGATGCTGTTTTCATCCCTGGCTTCAACACTGATGGAGTTGAGGCTGACGCCATAAATCGGATCCCGACCGGTGATCCGGTTCACCATCGTGGTGATGGGGATGTAGGTGTTTTCGTCCTGGTTGCTGCCGAACACGGCCCCTTTGGGGGCCATCACACCGACCACCTCAAAGCTTTGATTGCCGATGCGCACCTGCTGGCCAATCGCTGAGCCAGTGGGAAACAACTTGGTGCGTAGATCCGAGCCGAGCACGGCGATGGCTTTCGCACCGGCCACGTCCTTGGCGTTGATGAAACGGCCCTTGGCCACGTCGAATCCGCGCACAGGGGGGAACTCCGATGTCGCGCCGAAGACCGCACCCGTGGAGCTGCGGGCTCCGGCCTGCACCACCTGATTGGTGTTGATCACGGGCGCCACGCGCTTGACGCTGGGAACCTGGGTGGCGATGGCTTCGGCATCTTCCAGCACGAGCGTTTTCGGTCGCGTGACCCCTTGGCGTCTGGCGTTTGTGTTGCCCGGAACCACAAACAACACATTGGCGCCGAGGTTGTTCAACTGGCCTTCAGCCAGCAATTGCGCTCCCCGTCCAACCCCAACAAGGGTGATCACCGAGGCGTTGCCGATCACGATGCCCACCATCGTGAGCAGGCTGCGCAGCCTGTTGCTGCGCAGGGTGGACAGGGCCATCCGCACCGTTTCCGTTGCGGGCATGCGCCGGTTCATGGTGTGGCGTCGCTCAGATCAGTGTCGCCTCAGCTTCGTTGCCGACGATGCTCACCTTGACCAGATCTGTGGATCCGGAAACGCCGGTATGCGTGCCTGCGGACTGCACCACGAGATCACCCTCCTTCAGCAGATCGAGCTCCTTGGCTTTGACCATCGCCGCCTGGAAGGTCTGCGTGGTGCGTTCGCCCTGGGGAATCACCAGCGGTGTCACGCCCCAAACCAGTTGCAGACGACAGGCAACCGTGCGATCAGGAGTGATGGCAAGGATCGGTGCCGCAGGCCGGAACTTGCTCACGTTGCGAGCTGTGGCCCCGCTTCGCGTGAGGGGAAGAATCGCGGAGGCATTGAGCTGGCTGGCGATGGTGCTGACCGCACCGCTCAAGGCATTGGGGATGGTGCTGGGCAGGTGGCTGTCGATCGAGCGTTGGGGGTAGTCCTTCTCGATCCTGCGAGCAATGGTGGCCATGGTTTGAACGGCCTCCACGGGGAAATCCCCCACCGCGGTCTCGTTGGAGAGCATCACAGCGTCGGTTCCATCCAGGATGGCGTTGGCCACGTCGCTGACTTCGGCTCGGGTGGGCCGGGGGCTGGAGGCCATGGAATCCAGCATCTGGGTGGCCGTGATGATCGGGATGCCCAGGCTGTTGGCCTTGCGGATCAGTTCCTTCTGCAGCAACGGCACTTCCTCGGCCGGCATCTCCACGCCAAGGTCACCGCGGGCCACCATCACGCCGTCACAGAGCGGCAGGATCGAATCGATCTGATCGATGGCCTCAAACTTTTCGATCTTCGCCACCACAGGGGTCTCATGGCCCTGTTCGCGGATCAGTCCGCGGATCTCCTCCATGTCGGAGGGATTGCGCACGAAGCTGAGGGCCACCCAGTCCACGCCCTGGCTGAGTCCGAAGGCCAAGTCGGTCTTGTCCTTGTCCGTGAGGGCGCGAACGGACAACTGAACGTCCGGGAAGTTGACGCCCTTGTTGTTGGAGAGAACACCGCCCACGGTGACGGTGCAATGCAGGGTCTGCTGCGCTTTGTCGACGGTGTCGACCTTCATCTCAACGCGGCCGTCGTCGAGCAGGATCCGGCTTCCTGCGGTGACTTCGTCCGCCAGCTTGTCGTAGGTGACCGTTGCGATCGTCTTGTCGCAGCTCACCGGCCTTGAGGTGAGCGTGAACGGATCACCGTTGGCCAGGGTGATCGGCCCCTCAGCGAACCGCCCGAGCCGGATCTTCGGGCCCTGAAGGTCCTGGAGGATGCCGATGGTCTGCCCCAATTCCTCAGACACCTGACGAATCGTGGCGATGCGAGCGGCGTGTTCGCTGTGGTCCCCGTGGGAAAAGTTCAGCCTGAAGGTGGTGGCACCAGCCTTCACCAGCTCCTTGATCCGCTCCGGGCTCTCGGTGGCAGGGCCGATGGTGGCCACGATCTTGGTCCGTCGGTTCAGGTCGAACTGGCCCATATCGCGGCTGAAAATCCCTGCGGAAACTACCATCCGGGCGTTTCCCAACCGGCCCCATGGAGATGAATTCCTATCAGGACGCCGCCCGAAAGACGGCTGCCTACCCGGATGTGGGCCGTAATCCCATCTATCCGACCCTCGGTTTGACCGGTGAAGCCGGCGAGGTGGCCGACAAGGTGAAAAAGGTGATTCGCGACCGTGGCGGTGTGTTTGACGCCGACACCCGCGAAGCGATCAAGTTGGAGCTGGGAGATGTGCTCTGGTACGTGGCTCAGCTGGCCAGCGAACTGGGTTATGACCTGAATGAGGTGGCTGACGCCAACCTGCAGAAACTGTCGAGCCGGGCTGCCCGTGGGCGCATCGGAGGCAGTGGTGACCAACGTTGATCTCCTGATGCTCCGTCGACTTGTTTCCGTGTTGTTCTGCCTGCCCCTGCTGCTGGGGCTGGCGCTCCCCTGTGACGCCGCTGAACTGCAGCTCAGTGAGGTTCGCCTGGATCCCTGCGGAGAGCTGGATGCCGGCAATCAACCTGAATTAAGCCGCCCGGTTGGTGCCAGCTGTTATGTGCTGACGGGAGACGTTGAGAACCGCAGCAAGAACAGCGTCATCGACACCGATGTGTATGCACGGATCCTGGATGCCAGTGGTGAACCGGTTCTTCCCAACAGAACCCGGGTGGGATCCATCGGGGATGTGAACCCTGGTCACTCCCCGTTCGCCCTGCGAATCTCAGTGCCGGCCGGAACCCCAGGGCCGTTTGTGATCAAAAATCCCCGTGCCCGTGGATTCAATGCTCCGGTCCGCAGCCGCGTTGATGTTGACGAGGATGACCTGCTGCCGTTGGAACGGGGCATTAACCAGCAGTGATCACCCAGACGTGATCACCAGCTGGAGCCCGACATGTAGAAGGCGCTGATCGACTGCCCCACCAGGCTCTGCAACAGGTTCAGGGCCAGGAAGGCCAGGATGGCGGAGAGGTCAATGCCCCCCAGCGGTGGGATCAAACCCCTGAAGGCGTTCAGGTAAGGGTCGGTGATCGCACTCACGCTGCTGAGCACCGGATTGCCCCAGTCCAGATTCGGGAACCAGCTCAGCAGAACCCGCACGATCAGCACCAAGGAATAGATCTGCAGGGTCTGGGACAGCACCTGCAGCAAGGTGACGGGTAGAGATTCCATGACGGGAGCTGATCTGCTCCGACTTTATGCAGCTTCCGTCAGATCGGTTGCCCCAAGATCAGGAAGCACGGAGAAGGTGCGGTGAAATTTTTCGGTGAGGGTGAGCCAGTAGGACCGCCCCTCGCTCTGACGACGCCGTTCGATGAAGTCCTGCGCCAGCAGTTCCTTGATGTGGTCGTAGGCCCCCGAGCCCCGCAGATCCACAAGATCCGATTGAAGAATGCGTTTCTTCAGGGCAATGGTGGCGAGGGTTCGAAGGGTTGCTGTGGAGAGGTTCACCGGCAGCAGGTCTTTGACCAGATCGCCCATGCCCGGGCGCAGCTGCAGCCCGTAGCGACCGCTCTGTTCAACGACCTCCAGGGCACTGTCCCGCTGGGCGTAGGAGGCCGTCAGGGCGACGAGGGCTTCTTCAACGCTTCGTCGGTCGGCGTCGGCTAGCTCGGCCAGTTCACCGATGCTGACGGGCCGACCCTTGAGATAAAGAATCGCCTCGAGCCGGGTGGGCAGGGATGGAGACGTCATCACAACCCCTCGAGAGCACTCAAGTTACCGCCCTGAAACTCAGAGGAACAGGCCATAGGCCGGGTTGTTGGTTTCATCCCAGTGGCGATAGCCCAGGGCATTGAGGAATTCGGTCCAGCCCTGCATGTCCTGTTCCGGCACCAGCACGCCAACAACGATGCGCCCAACGTCAGCGCCATGGTTTCTGTAGTGGAAGATGCTGATGCTCCAGCCGGGGTGGAGAGCATCCACGAAGCTCATCAAGGCACCCGGGCGTTCGGGAAATTCGAAGCGATACAGCAGCTCTTTGCATTCGCCGGCACAGGCCGTGCGGGCTGAAGCCGGCAGACGGCCGCCCACCATGTGGCGCAGGTGAACCTTGGCAAATTCGTTGTCGCTGAGATCGAGGCAGGGGAAGCCGCCACGCTCCAGCTGGCCCAGCAGGGAGGCACGGTCGTTGTCATCGCTCACCTGCACACCGATGAAGATCTGCGCCGAGGCGCCATCAGTCATGCGGTAGCTGAATTCCGTGAGGCTTCGCTCCCGCAGCAGTTCGCAAAGCCGCCTCAGGCTGCCGGGTGATTCGGGAATCTCCACGGCCAGCATTGCTTCGCGCTCTTCCCCGAGCTCAGCCCGTTCGGCGATGAAGCGCAGCCGGTCGAAATTCATGTTGGCCCCGCAGGCCACCGCCACCAGATTGCGCCCCGCCAGCTGGCGCTCGGCCACGTCCTGTTTGAGTCCTGCCACCGCCAGAGCACCGGCGGGCTCAAGGATCGAACGGGTGTCTTCAAAGACGTCCTTGATCGCGGCACAGATGGCATCGGTGTCGACCCGCACCATCCGATCGACGAACTGCTGGGCCAGCGCAAAGGTGTGTTCCCCCACCTTTCTCACGGCGACGCCATCGGCAAACAGCCCCACCTGTTCCAGTTCCACCCGCTGCCCTCGCTCGAGGGAGCGACTCAGGGCATCGGCATCCACCGGCTCCACGCCGATCACCTCCGTTTCCGGCCACAGCCGTTTCACGTAGGCGGCGATGCCCGCGATCAGGCCACCGCCACCCACGGCCACATAGATCGCATTGGGTGGCTGCTCGGCCTGGCGCATGATCTCCATGCCGATCGTTCCCTGGCCTGCGATCACTTCCGGATCGTCGAAGGGGTGAATGAAGGTGAGCCCCTCGGCCTTGCAGCGTCGCTGCGCTTCCGCGGAGCACTCGTCGTAGGTCTCGCCATGGAGGACCACGTCACCACCCAGGGCCCGCACGGCCCGCACTTTCACCTCGGGTGTGGTGCTTGGCATCACGATCACGGCCCGACAGCCAAGCCGCTGGGCACTCAGGGCGACGCCCTGGGCATGGTTCCCGGCACTGGAGGCAATCACACCGCGCTTGAGCTCGTCTCTGCTGAGCTGCGCCATGCGGTTGTAGGCGCCGCGCAGCTTGAACGAGAACACCGGCTGGAGATCCTCACGCTTCAGCCAGACCGTGTTGTTCAGCCGGCGGCTCAGATTGGGTGCGGGATCCAAAGGGGTTTCCCGCGCCACGTCGTAGACGCGGGCACGCAGGATCCGCTGCAGGTAGTCGGTCATCTCACCATTCTTCCAAGGGTTCGATCCAGACAGGATCCGGGTTGGTTCCCGTAGATTGCACGTATTGGAGTTGGCAGTGCATGCATCTCGGAGATCTGAAGCATCCGAATGAACTGCACGGACTCAGCCCGGCCCAGCTTGAGGACGTGGCTCGGCAGATTCGTGAGCGGCATCTGCAGGTGGTGTCCACCAGCGGTGGCCACCTGGGGCCTGGCCTGGGGGTTGTGGAGCTGACCCTGGCGCTGTACCAGACGCTGGATCTCGACCATGACCGTGTGATCTGGGATGTGGGCCATCAGGCCTACCCCCACAAATTGATCACCGGCCGGTTCAACGATTTCGACTCCCTGCGCCAGCAGCACGGGGTGGCGGGTTACCTCAAGCGCACAGAGAGCGATTTCGACCACTTCGGAGCGGGTCATGCCAGCACCTCCATCTCAGCGGCGCTGGGCATGGCCATGGCGCGGGACAACCGGGGCGAGTCGTTCAAATGCGTTGCCGTCATCGGTGATGGAGCCCTGACAGGCGGCATGGCTCTGGAGGCCATCAACCACGCCGGACACCTTCCCAACACGCCGCTCCTGGTGGTGCTGAACGACAACGACATGTCGATCTCTCCGCCGGTTGGTGCGCTCTCGAACGTGCTGAACCGTGCGCGGCTCAGCCCACCGATGCAGTTCCTCTCAGGGAGTGTTGAGGAAAGCGTTCGGCATCTGCCCTTCATGGGTGGTGAGATTCCTGCGGAACTCAACCGCCTCAAGGGCAGCATGCGTCGCCTCGCGGTTCCCAAGGTGGGTGCCGTGTTCGAGGAACTTGGCTTCACCTACATGGGGCCGATCGACGGCCACGACATCGGTGAAATGGTGCGCACCTTCCAGGCAGCTCACCGTGAGGGTGGCCCTGTGCTGGTGCATGTGGTCACCAAAAAGGGCAAGGGCTATCCCTACGCCGAGGCCGATCAGGTGGGCTACCACGCCCAATCAGCTTTTGATCTCGGCACCGGCAAGGCGATTCCGTCGTCCAAACCCAAGCCCCCCAGCTACAGCAAGGTGTTTGGGCAGACCCTGGTCAAGCTCTGTGAGCAGAACAGTCGGGTGATCGGCATCACTGCGGCCATGGCCACTGGTACCGGTCTCGATCTGCTTCAGAAGGCCGTTCCGGACCAGTACGTGGACGTGGGCATCGCTGAGCAACATGCCGTCACCCTGGCGGCAGGTATGGCCTGCGAGGGGTTGCGTCCTGTCGTTGCCATCTACAGCACCTTCCTTCAGCGCGCCTACGACCAGTTGATCCACGACGTGGGCATCCAGAAGCTGCCGGTCACCTTCGTGCTCGATCGTGCCGGCATCGTTGGTGCCGACGGGCCGACCCACCAGGGTCAGTACGACATCAGCTACATGCGGGCCATTCCCAACTTCACGGTGATGGCACCGAAGGATGAGGCTGAGCTGCAGCGCATGCTCGTGACCTGCCTGCAGCACGACGGGCCCACGGCGTTGCGGATTCCGCGGGGCTCCGGAGAAGGCGTGCCCTTGATGGAAGAGGGTTGGGAATCGCTGCCGATCGGCCGCGGTGAACTGCTGCGGGAAGGCGACGATCTGATGATCGTGGCCTACGGCTCGATGGTGGCTCCGGCCCTCGCCACAGCAACGCTTCTGGAGGAAGCCGGTCTCTCCACCACCGTGATCAACGCCCGCTTCCTGAGGCCCCTGGATCAGGCGCTGATCCATCCCCTGGCACGTCGCATCCCCCGCGTGGTCACCATGGAAGAGGGAGCCCTGCCCGGTGGTTTTGGCGCAGCGGTTCTGGAGTCGTTGATCGATCAGGACATCAACGTGTCGATGTTGCGCATCGGCATCCCCGACCAGCTGGTTGATCACGCCACGCCGCAGCAGAGCAAGGAAGCTCTTGGCCTGACTCCTGCGCAGATGGCTGAACGCATCCTTGAGCGCTTCAGCAACACCTCTGGTGATCTGCCAGCCACCGCTTCGATCAAGGCCCTCCAGGCCTGAAGCTGAGGGCTCGGTGTCCGTTCTGATCGTTGGCGCGGGACCGTCCGGTGCCCGTCTGGCGATTCAACTGGCGCGGGCGGGTGCTGAGGTGACCCTGGTGGATCGCCTGGCTGATCCCCATCGCCATGCCTATTCCAGTGGCGCCCTGCCTCTGGAGGCTGTTCGTCGCTTGGGTCTTCCGGATGACGCCATTGCCGCCACCTGGCAGGGCTGGCAGCTGCACGATCCCTCGGGTCTGGTTCATCAGTGGTGGTCGTCCGGCGATCTGGGGGTGGTGCTCGACTTCGGCCGGCTTCGGTCCTGGCTCTGGGAGGAAGCGCGCCGCCATGGGGTTGAGTTGATCCAGGGCTGCCGGGCTGCGCTGAGCACGCTCACGGCCGATCAAGCCAGCGTGCGGCTGCAAACACGTGATGGGCGTTCGTCATTGCGCTCAGCGCGCTGGCTGATTGATGCCACCGGTGCACGCCGAGATCTGCTGCAGCAGGCCGGCCTCAGCCCCAATCCCGAGGATCCTCTGCTGCAGGGCATCGGCGTTGAGTGGTTGCTGCAGGCCGATGACCGTCAGGCGGCTGCCTGGCGGGATCGGATCAGTTTCTTTCTGGGCACCGCCTGGATCCCCCATGGATACGGCTGGATCTTTCCCATGCAGGGGCAACGGCTGAAGGTGGGGGTCTGTCACCTTCCACCGGAGGATCGTCCGAGTCCCGGCAGCCTGGCTGGACCCCTTCAGCGCTTGATTCAACGCTGCGGCTTGAGCGCCTGCCCGGTGCTGGATCGCCATGGCGGGCCGGTGTCGAGCAGCATCGCCCGCTCCGAACCTTTGGTGGCTGGTGCCCTGCTGGCGGTGGGGGATGCGGCCAGTTCCGCCAATCTGCTTGGGGGAGAAGGGATCCGCCATGCGATGGACAGCGCGGATCAACTGGCCGAACTGCTGATCGCTGAAGGGATGTCTGGGGACTCCACGGCCATCGCCCTTCGCTACCAAGAGCAACTCAAGGCCCAACGGAGTTGGCGTTGGTTGGTGTCGGGCCGGCTGGCGCGGCGCACCTGGTGGGGCCTCGACAATCCAAGGGCGGACCGACGTCTGGAACGTTTGATCCATGGCCTGTCTGCGACCGCAGAAGCCAGCGCTCTCTCAGAGCTGTTGTTCAACTACAACTTCGAGCGTTACGGCCTGCGTCTGCTGCCGTATCTGCTCTGAGCCAAGGGTTGTTTCAGGGAGGAGACTGGCTCCTCCCTCAAGAGATGTGCTTCAGAGCACGCCGCGGGCGGCCAGACCCTGGATGGCGCCAATGCCAATGATGTGGCCGAGGCTGGTGGTGCCGAGCAGGGCTGCATGACCCATGCCGCCGAAGAAGGAAGCGTTGGGGAGTGCGGCGCCAACGTTGGGGTGCTTGATCGTGGCCTTGCCGACCATGATGGCAACCACATTGCAGAGGATCATCACCAGGGCGACCTTGGGAGACCAGGACACGGAGGCGGGAGCGATCGCGAAAAGGTGGGTCAGCATTCGAGCCAATGAGCGACACCTCATCTTCCGGCGCTAGCGACGCCTTGCCTGCCTCTCTTAAGAGTTGTTCACCCTTTTTTGGGGGTTGGGTACAACAAACCGATCACCAAAACCGTGTTGCTGAGGGTGAGAAAGGCTTCTGCCCCACCGTGCAACCAGTCAATCTCCACCAGTTCCGCTGAGCAGCAGCGCAGGGCGGCAATGGCAGCACCAATCGTGACGGCCACAAACAGCAGGGTGAGCTGAAAGCCCCGCTCCGCCATCAGCGGAAGCGCCTCACTTTTCCGCAGCCAGTGCAGAAACAGGAGATAGGGGATCAGCGAGGCGGCGAACAGCGGTGCGGGATCGAAGTTCATGGAGCACTGACTCCGTCCACCTGCCGGCGACGTTGGAGCTGCCAGGCCGCCAAGGCCAGGGTGCAGTTGCCGATCACGGTGAACAGGGCCTGAAGGGTGACCAGCCCCCGCAGCGCTTCGCTGTTGTCAAACAGATGCCAGGTGCAGGCAGCCATGGCACTGACCAGGGCCGGAAGCATGGCCCAGGCCAGGCCCTGCAGCCCACGCCGATGCATCAACACGATCGCCACGCACCACTCCACCACGGAGGCGACATGGATCCACCAGGTTCCGAGCGACAACGCGTGCATGCCCTGAATCCTAGGAATCGGTTGATAATGCCCGGAGTGAACAGGCTGCTGCCCGTGGTCCGCCCCACTGCGCCTGTATTGCTGCTTTGCGGCTACTACGGAGAGCACAACCTCGGCGACGATGCCCTGCTGCAGGTGCTGGTGTCGTCTCTTCCCGAGCCGCAGCAGCTGTTGATCACAGCCCGCGATCCAGCTCCCGTTCTGGCCTTGGCTCCGTCGGCGCAGACGGTGAACCGCCGTTCCCTGCGGCTCTGTCTTCGTGCGGCCCTGAGAGCTGATGTTCTGGTGCTTGGTGGCGGGAGCCTGCTGCAGGACAGCACCAGCTTCAGCAGCCTCGTTTATTACCTGCTGCTGATGACGGTTGCCCGCCTCGGTGGCGCCGAGGTGGTTCTCTGGGGGCAGGGCCTTGGACCCTTGCGGCGTCGGATCAGTCGCCTCTTGGTTCGCACGGTGTTGCCCCTTTGCAAGGCAGCGAGTTGGAGGGATCAGCGCTCCTTTGATTGGGCCCAGCGTTGGGCCCCCAAGCTGCCGATGGTGCTGGCCGCCGATCCGGTCTGGCAGATGCCGGCGCGCCCTTGGCTTGGTGGCGACGCCATCGTGCTCAGCTGGCGTCCCACACCTTTGCTGGATTCCGCAGGCTGGCGTTGCTTAACCGAAGCCCTGGATCGGCTCAGTGCCGACTTGGATGCGCCTGTGATCTGGCTGGCCTTCCATCACCACCAGGACGCACCCCTGTTGCAGCACCTGAGTGATCAAGGTCTGCTGCCGGCGCGATTGAAAGCACGCAGCTCAACCCTGGTGCCCCAGTCCCTGGAGGCTGTGTCCGATCTGGTGCAGCGGGCGCGCCTGGTGCTGCCGATGCGGTTGCATGCCCTGATCCTGGCTCGACTGGCCAACAGCCCCATGGCTGCCCTCAGCTACGACCCGAAGGTGGAGGCTGCAGCGGCCATGGCCACGGTGCCCTGCATCCCCTTGCGCTCGCTTCCCTCTGTGGATGATCTGCTGACGCTTTGGCGGTCCGAGGTGGACCGTCCAGCCGATCCTGATCAGACCGAAGCCCTGCGCCGCCAGGCGTCAGCGCACAGCGAGCTTCTCAATCGGATGGCAGCCGATTTGACGGCAGACGACGGCCGCTGACGGCATCGAAGCGATGCTCACAAGCGCTGGGCCAACTGATGCGTGGCTCAGCCTCGATCGCTGTTTCTCCGGGGCAGACCAGCCGCAGGTCGCCGCGATCGCAGCGCACCAGCAGCATCTGGTTGGCTCCGAACCATTCACGGCTGAGGATCGTGCAGGGTGAGCCCGCGGGATCGAGCCTTAGATCGTCCGGTCGGATGCCGGTGATCACTCCATCTCTGGCTGGCAGCAGATTCATCTGCGGGCGGCCGATGAACTGGGCGACGTAGGTGCTGGCCGGTTGCAGGTACAGCTCGCGGGGTGTTCCGATCTGTTCAATCCTTCCCTCGCGCATCACAGCGATGCGATCCGCCAGCGCCATCGCCTCCTGCTGGTCATGGGTGACGTAAACCACAGGTTGCTCACCGCCGATCATCAGGCGGCGCAATTGAGGCCGCAGGTCCTCACGCAACTGGGCATCCAGATTGCTCATCGGCTCATCGAGCAGATAAACGAGGGGGTCCCGCAACAGGGCTCGGGCCAGGGCGACGCGCTGGCGCTGGCCGCCGGACAGTTGTGACGGCCGTTGCCGGGCTTGCCCGCTGAGCTGCAACACCTCCAGGACGCCGCGGATCCGTTCATCGCGGTTGGCGGCGCTGCCGCCCCGCATGCGCAGCCCCAGTTCGAGGTTGTCCCACACATTCAGATGCGGGAACAGGGCATAGCTTTGAAACACCATCCCCACCCGGCGACGTTCAGCGGGCACGTCGACCATCTCCGCACCATTGATGCGAATCGACCCTTGATCGGGGTGATCGAGCCCGGCGATCAGACGCAGGGCCGTGCTTTTCCCACAGCCGCTGGCCCCAAGCAGAGCGACGCATTCGCCGTTGGCCACATCGAGGTCGAGCTGGTGGAGAACCTGTCGCTCGCCGAAGCGCTTGTTGATGGCCCGAAGTTGCAGTGTCATCCCTTGATGGCTCCGTTGGTGAGTCCACTGACGATCTGGCGCTGAAACACCAGCACCAGCACCAGAAGAGGAATGGCACCGAGCACGGTGGCTGCCGCGTAGGTGCCGTAGGGGACGGAATAGGTGGATGATCCCGCAATTCGGGCCATCGCCACCGGCAATGTGAGCAGATCGCTGCGGCTCAGCCAGGTGAGCGCCACGGGATATTCGTTCCAGGCGAACAGGAACACCAGGATTGCCGTGCTGGCGGAGGCCGGGGCAATCAAGGGGAGCAGCACCCAGCGCAGCCGCTGCCACAACGACAATCCCTCCAGCTTTGCTGCGTCTTCGAGGTCGTTGGGCAGGGCTTCGAAGGCCGCGGTGAGCAGCAGCAGGGCCAGAGGCATCGACAAAGCGCTGTAGGGAATGGCGATGGCGATCAGGTTGTTGCCGAGGGAAAAGGTGCGGGCCAGTTCGAGCAGCGCCAGAAACAGCAGCACATAAGGGAAAAGAGCGGCGCCCACCACGGCAGTGCGGAGGATTCCTTTCAACCGCTGAGGCAGCTTTGCCAGTCCGTAGGCGGCGGGGATGGCCAGCATCAAGGTGAGCAGTGTGGTGAGGGAAGCCACCAAGCTGCTGTTGAGCAGGTAACGCCAGAAGGGCGGATCGGTGCTGAGCAGATCCCGGTAGTTGTTGAGCGTCCAAGGAACTCAGCAGCTGCCACAGCATCGGAGCGAGAGACCAGATCAGCAGCAGAGCAATCCAGAGGGAACGTCGTGTCATCGATCCACTTGTCATCGATCCATGGGTCATCGGTCCAGGGAGCTCAACAGACCGAAGCTCCTCAGCAGCAACGTGCCCGCAAGAATCAGCGCGGTGAGCAGCAGGAATCCCGCGAGCATCACCGAGGCGCTGTAGCCGAAATCGAGGAAGCGCATGCCGTTGAGGTAGGCATAGAGGGCGATGCTTTCGGTGCTGCCGGCGGGACCACCACCGGTAAGCACCTGCACCAGATCAAACACCCCGAAAGCCTGGGCCAGGCGGAACAGGAGGCTCAGCAGGATGTAAGGGAGCAGCAGCGGCAGGGTGACCCTGCGAAGCGCCTGAAGCGGCGTTCCCCCTTCCAGGCGAAAGGCGCTGTAGAGGTCGTCGGGAATGCTCTGGAGTCCCGCCAGAAGAATCAGCGTGATGAAGGGCGTTGTTTTCCAGACATCCGCAAACACGGTCACCAGCCAGGTGATCGATGGGGTGGACAGCAGATCCAGGGAGTTGAGGCCAAGGCTTCGTGCCAGCACCTCGATCGGGCCGTAGGGGGTGTTGAAGATCCAGCGCCAGCCCAGGGCCATCATTGTTGTGGGCAGGGCCCAGGGCAGCAGGGTCAGGGCGCGAACAGCTCCCCTGCCGCGCCAGCGTTGATGCAGCAGCAGCGCAATGGCCAGGGCCAACAGCAACTCCAAACCCACTGAGATCAGGGCGAATCGCGCGGTTTGTCCGGCATCCAGCCAGAAGCGCTGATCGGCCGCCAGTCGCCACCAGTTGGCTCCGCCGTTGGCCACCGGTTCGAGGCCAGTGAGAACGGAATCAGCGTGGAAGCTCAGCCAGGCGTAGCGAAGCATCGGCCAGCCGAACACCACCACGATCAACAGCAGAGCAGGTGCAGCCAGGAGCATCGTCATGGCGTGGCTCCCGCAGCCCGCAGCAGAGTCTGGCTCCGCTGCTGACTGGTGGCCATGGCCTCATCGGCGGACCCGGCCGCGGTGAACAAGCCGTTGAGTTCCCGCTGCACCACATCGCTCAGCTGGGCATACAGCGGGGTTGGCGGACGAACCACCGCATGGTTCAAGGCCACCAGCAGATCCGGCAGCACGGGAGAGGCCTTCAGCATCTCCGGGTCGTTGAACAGATCCGCCTGGATCGGGGTGTAGCCGTTGTTGAGAAAACGCTGCCGCTGGGCGTCTTCGCTGGTGAGGTAGCGAATCGCTTCCACCGCTGCTTCCTTGTGCTGCGATTGGCGCATCAGGCTCAGCCCCCAGCTGCCGAGGGTGGCTCCGGGGCGTTCACCCGGTTGCGCCACCATCAGGCTGATGCCGACGTTGCCCTTCACCGCGCTGTCGTCCTTCTGGAGTTCAGCCCAGGCGTAGGGCCAGTTGCGCATCAGAGCGGCATCACCGGCCTTGAAGGCCTGAAGCGACTCCGCCTCGGCGTAATTGGTCACGGCGTAGGGGCTGACGCCTTCGCTGATCAGACCGTTCAACCAGGCTGCTGCCGCCGTTGCCTCAGGCGTATCGAGCTCCATGGCGTTGGTGGTGGTGTCCATCCAGTCACCGCCGAAGCCCTGCAGCACTTCAAGGAAGTCGCAGCTCAATCCTTCGTACTGACGCCCCTGCCAGACAAAACCGTTGGCAACGGCCTGGCTTTCAACGAGGCGTCCGGCAACCTCCACCAGCGCATCGGGCGTTGTTGGTGGCTGCTCCATCAGATCCGTGCGCCAGTAGAGCAGTCCCACATCGGCCACCAGCGGCCAGCGGTAGAGATGGCCGTCGTAGTCATTGCCCAGCCGTGCACCTTGCACCAGCTGCTCCTGGTCGCCCTGACCAAACCAGGGATCCAGGGCTTCCAGCCAGCCGGCGGCGGCATATTTCGGCAACCAGGTGACATCCATCAACAGCGCGTCGAACGGCGCATCACCGAGCAGAAGACTGCTGATCGCCAGGTCTGAAATCGATTCCGTGTTCAACGGACCGCGAATCAACTTGAGATGAATCCGGCCGCGATGCTCGCGGTTGAAGGCTTTCACCAGATCGGCACTGGCATCGGTGAAGGAGGAGGGCATGAGGATGCTCACCTCCTCCGCGCGCGAGGAGGCTGATCCAACCAGAACACCCAGGGCCATCACCAGCGCCAAGGCACCGCCTGCGAGCCAGCGGCGCAGTTTCATTGCGGGGTGGAGGGCGACAGGCCAGACATCTGCTCCTCGGCCCAGTCGCTCACCGTGTAGTTCTCCACGGCATCGGTCATGCGGCTCATGCGGTCGCGCTGCTCGTCTTCATCCATTTCCAGTGCCGATTCGATGGCCTCATCCATGCGGCGATTGGAATAGGGATTGGTGAGCACGGCGCCATCCAGCACAACCGAGGCTCCGGTGAATTCCGAGAGCACAAGAACGCCGCCACGGTTGCGTCGAGCAGCGGCGTACTCCTTGGCCACCAGATTCAGGCCATCCCGCAGCGGAGTGATCCAGCAGACATCGGCATGGCAGAACCAGGCGATCATTTCGTCGTAGGGGATCCGGCGGGTGGAAAAGCGGATGGGCACCCAATCGATCTGGCTGAAGCGGCCGTTGATGCGTCCGGCCATCTCCTCGATTGAGCGTTGGGTGTCTTCGTAGATCTTCATTCCACTGGCAGCGGCCACACAGGCCAGCATCAGCACCACCTGGCCGTGCAGATCCTTGCGTCGTTCCAACAGCCGTTCAAACGCCAGCAGCAACTCTTCGTTGCCCTTGGTGTAATCCACCCGACTGGCAGAGAGGATCAGTTTTCGGCCTTTTTTGGTGTCTTGAACGATCAATTCGCCATGACTTTCAACCGACGGGCTCCAGCACAATTCCTGAATCAGATCCGGTGAGGTGCCCACCGGAGAGCTGAGCAGCTGAATGGTGCGACCGTTGTGCTCGAGGTGACTGGTGACCGTGCCTTCCGAAAGGGCGGTTCCGACCTCAATGAATTTCTTGTCCACCGGCACTTTGGGCCCACGTTTGGCCCCCACCAGGGTTGTGGCGGCACGGGCAAAGTTTTCGGTGTAGCGGGGAATATGGAAGCCGACGACATCACAACAGAGCAAACTTTCCAGGATCTGCTCACGCCAGGGAAGGATGGCGAAAACATCATTCCCCGGGAAAGGAGTGTGATGGAAAAAGGCAATCTTCAGGTCTGGACGTTCGGCTCGGATGTATCCGGGAGCCAGCCAAAGGTTGTAGTCATGCACCCACACCGTTGCACCCTCGGCGGCTTCAGCGCATGCCGCCCTGGCGAAACGTTTGTTGACCTCTTCAAAGATCTTCCAGTTCGCGTTGTTGACATTGAAATAGGTTGGAAATGTATGAAGTATTGGCCAGAAGCATTCTTTGGATGTGATGTGATAAAAACTGGAGATCTGTTCATCTTCCAGGGGGATTCGGCACAGAGTGAACGGCGAAGGATTATCCATCTCAAACCGTTCTGTGCCTTCATTCGACTGATCGTCGACCCGTCTCCAGGCAATCCAAGTGCCTTTTTCGCAGCTACGGAAGAGGTTGCGAAGGGTTGGAATAATTCCGTTAGGGCTTTTCTGATCGACCCATATTCTTTTCCCGTTCTTGTCTTTTGATTCGTCGAACGGCGTGCGGTGATAGAGGATTACAAATGAACTCTGACCCGCACCCATTTATTCGAACAACGCTTCGTTCGGTCCACCATTCAGCAAAAGCCCTTTTTTGTCAAACGGCGGCTTTGGTCTGAAAAGACACCAACGAATCCAGCACCTCGCGGGCGTGACCGTTGGGTCGAACCGCCACCCAGCGTTCACGCAAGACCCCGTCCGGATCGATCAGAAAGGTGTGGCGCAGCGAGTACGGCGCCATCCACGACCCGTAGGCCTTGCTCACGGTCCCGTCGGGATCGGACAGCAGGGGGAAGCTCAATCCTTCGCTCTCACAGAAGGATTCATGGTCGTCAACGCTGTCGGCGCTGATGCCGATCACTTCCGCACCGGCCTGAAGGAAGTCGTTGTGAAGGCTTTCGAAGCCCCGGGCTTCGATCGTGCATCCGCCGGTGAAATCCCTTGGATAGAAGTAAACCGCGAGCCAGCGGCCGCGCAGATCACGGCTGCTCCATTGCTTCCGATCGGGTTCGGACTGACTGGATCCGGGCAGATCGAAATCAGGCACGGTTGTACCCGTTTCCAAAACAACACCCCCGAGGGCCGAAGCCCGCGAGGGTGTGAGCGTCAGAGCTGCAAGGAAAAGGCCGGACTTGACTAGTAATTCCCGCCGATTCACCCGTTCAAGATCTCAGATCTTGGCCAGGTTAATGCCCAGAGACTTGGCGTAGGCGCCCAGGCCTTTCTTCTGGATGGTTTTGAGGGCGCGGGTGGTGACACGCAGCTTCACCCAGCGGTTGCCTTCCGCCCACCAGAGGCGACGCTGCTGCAGGTTGGCCTGCTGCAGCTTCTTGGTGCGGATGTGGGAATGGCTCACGGCCATGCCGTTGTTGGCGCGAGTACCGGTGAGCTGACACACCCGTGACATGACGATGTCCTTCTACTGAGAGGTTGTTTGGAGCTGAAAAGCCAGTTCCAAACAACCAATTTAGCAAAAGGTCTTCAGGTCAAAGTCCTCTCTGCATCAAGGCACCCATCAATTCAGCGCTGCGGGTCTGGAAACCGGCCAGCTCATTGGGCTCCAGACCCCCGACGCCCAGGCGCGCCATGTCATACAGATGGCGGGCCACATCCTCGGCCAGGCTTGCGGTCGGCGATGTTTCCGCCGCTCCCACCAGCACGCCACCGGCACGCAACTTCAGCATCCCCTCCACAAGGGGGTGGCGCCGGTTCACCAGCAGCACGTGATGCTCGGGAAGGCCCGGCAGGCGTTGTTCCATCAAGGCGCCCATGTCGTTCAGCCGGCGCATCTGTTCCGGCAGAAGAATCATGGCCGGCGGTGCCCCCTCGGCTTTCAGGGCCTGCACCTGAACGGTCACCTTGTCGTTGGCCAGGGCCGCTTTGATCAGATCACGCAGTCGGTCTGACTCCGTGGTGCCGTCCTGATCGGTGAGTTCGGCATCGTTGTCCTTCAGGCTTTCGTCCAGTTCCGAGTCGACGCGCTGGAAGGTGAGTTCCTCATGGCGATGTTCCAGCCAGGGGATGAACTGGGTGTCGATCACCGTCTCCAGCTTCAGCACTTCCGCGCCCTGGGAGGTCCAGAGGTTGAGCGCACCGGCCTGGGCAACGTCATCGGTGCTGTAGAGCACACGCTTGTTCTGATCCGCGGCCAGTCGGCTGCGGTACCCCTCCAGGGTGGTGAAGGCACGGCCATCGCAGGCGATCGGGTCAGCGTCGTCCCCTTCCCCTGCTGCAGCAGTGGTGGCGAACAGGATCAGTTCAGACACCTGTTCGGCGAACTTCTCGTCCTCCATGGCGCCGATCTTCACGAAGGGTGCCAGGGCATCCCAGGCTTCGGCGTAACCCTTGGGATCCTCCTTTTTCAGGTTCCGCAGCCGGTCGGACACTTTCTTGGCGACGAAGTTGCCGATGGAGCGAACGCGTCGGTCGGTTTGCAGAGCACTGCGGCTCACGTTCAGGGGGATATCGGGTGAATCGATCACCCCCCGCAGGGGCAACAGGTAGCGCGGAACGACCTCCTTGATCGAATCGCTGACGAACACCTGGTTGCAGTACAGCTTGATTTCCCCCTTCTCCCAGTCGGCACGTCCGGTCTGCTTGGGGAAGAAAAGAATGCCCTGGAGGTTGTAGGGATAGTCGGTGTTGAGGTGAACCCAGAGCAGGGGATCGCCCTGGAAGGGATAGAGGTAGTGGTACAGGTCGATGTAGTCCTGATCACTCAGATCTCTGGCGCTTTTGCGCCAGGGGGCATCCATCTTGTTGATGGTTTCCCCTTCCAGCTGCACCGGTACTGCCATGAAGTCGCAGTAGGTGTTGATCAGGGTGCGGATCCGAGCCGGTTCGAGATATTCGAGCTCGTCCTCCATCAGATGAAGGATCACGTCCGTGCCGGGCTGGTCTTTCTCGGCGGCAGTGAGGCTGAAGTTCGGGGAGCCATCACAGCTCCAGCGCACGGCCTCAGCCTCGGGCCGGGCTGAACGGGTCAGCAGCTCAACCCGCTCGGCCACCATGAAGCTGGAATAGAAGCCCAGGCCGAAGTGGCCAATGATGGCGTCGTTTTCCTGCTTGTACTTCTCCAGGAAATCCTCGGCGCTGGAGAAGGCCACCTGGTTGATGTAGCGCTTCACCTCATCGGCGGTCATGCCGATGCCGTTGTCGCTGATGGTGAGCGTTTTGGCTTCGCGATCCACACTGATCCGAATGGCCCCGTCATCCCCTTCACTGCAGTCGCCGGCCATCGCCGCCATGCGGCGCTTGCTGATGGCGTCGACGCCATTGCTCACCAGCTCCCGCAGAAACACCTCATGGCCGGAATAAACGGCCTTCTTGATGATCGGGAAAATGTTTTCGGTGTGGATCTGAATCTGACCCTGTTCCTCCAGCACCGCCATTCCTTTGCTGCGAAAAACCAGACACTAGAGACAGGTTTTACCCGGGCTCAACGGCTGTTTCAGGGGGTTCCCCGTACCTTTTACCTACGTCCCTTGGTCCAGATCAGGGCGTCTTCTGCAGGTCGGGGCGCTCTTCAGCAACGATGGCCCCCTCAACGGGACACACCTGCAGGCAGATACCGCAATCGATGCAGGTGTCGAAATTGATCCAGTAGAAGTCAGTGCCCTTCTTGTTCTTTCCTTTGCCTTGGTCGATACAGGCCACAGGGCAGGCATCAACACAATCAGCGATCCCCTCGCAAACGTCAGTGACGATGGAATGAGCCATGGAGGTCCTGCTGCACAGCGGGATCCTAAGGATCGACCCAATCCAGCTGCAGACCACCCTGGGCCTTCGCCTGCTGCTCAGCCTCCTGCTTGGACGCCAGGGGTTCCAGGGCCATCACAGCGGTGCGTCCCTGCTCGTGCCAGCCGCGCTGACGCTCCATGGCGGATTCCAGATTCGAGGCCGTTGAAAAAGCAACGAGAACATCGGACTGCTCCTGTTCGGCAGCATCCAGGTCTGAAATCAGTTCGCGGATCGGATCGATCGCGAGGCTGAACCCAGCGCCAAAAGCCCGGTCATCCGTTGCGCCGCAACGGCGCACCAGATCGTCGTAGCGGCCGCCGCGGGCAATCACCACCGGTGAACTGCGGCCATCACAGACCAGCTGGAACACCAGGCCGGTGTAGAGCTCGAAATGGGGTTGAAAGGTTGGATCCAGCTGGATCGTCACCGCCTGAGCCTGAGCTGCCGAGGCGAGATGGGCACAGAGGCGCCGCAGCTCATCGAAGACCGGCTGTTCCCCGCAGAGACTGCCGAGCTGCGTCAGCACCTGGTCGGGGGTGCCACGGCAGTCCAACAAGGAGAGCAGCCTGGTCTTCTCAGCGTCGGCCAGATCGAAGCCCTCGATGGCCAACCGGTCGAAATCGATCAATGCCGTGCGGATCTGATCACGCAACGCACCGCTGAACGGACGGAGCACCAGATCCATCAGAGCGGTGTGCCCCAGCAACAGCCTTGGTTTCTGGCTGGCCTGCAGCCCCAGGGTCTGAACGGAGGCCATCAGCAGGCTGAGCAGCTCCATCTCCGCTTCGCTGCCACTGACGCCGAACAGTTCAACGCCGCTCTGAAGGTTTTCCTCAATGCACTGACCACCCTCATCGGCGGAACGGGTGCGGAACACCGTGCCAGAGGCCCAGAGCCGCAGCGGTCTCTGGCGATCTGCAAATCGGGTGCAGGCGGCTCTGGCGATGGATGCCGTCATCTCCGGGCGCAGCCCGAGGGGGTCATCAGCCACCAGACGAACAATGTCTGAGCTGTCGATGGCACCGCCGGCCATCAGGGTGGCCAGGCGTTCCACCCGGGGTGGCGAGACCTCGTCGTAGCCCCAGAGGCGGTAGACCGACGCCAGACGTTCCGTCAGCTGTCGGTTGGTCTCCACCTGACGTGGATTCAGATCCTTTGCGCCAGCTGCAGGTTGCAGCGCCATCTCACGTCCTCTCGGCCACGCCTCAGGATCCCATGGCCGTGACCTCGGGCGCTCCGAAGGCGGCTCCAGGCAGTGGTTGCACCTGAGACAGCCCCTCGGTGATCGCCGCATGCAGGCTGGCGCCAGCGGCAACGACCCGGCCACTGGAGAGATCGAAGGGTCGATTGCCATAGCCGGTGACGGTTCCACCGGCCAGATCCACCAACGCCACGCCAGCGGCCAGATCCCAGGGAGACAGGCCCCGTTCCCAATAGCCGTCCTGGCGGCCAGCGGCCACGAAGGCCAGGTCCACCGCTGCAGCACCGCCCCGGCGCACGCCGTGGGTGCGATGGGTGAACCAGCAGAACTCGGCGTAGTTGTTGTCGAGTCGGGTGTGCCGGTCGTAGGCGAACCCGGTGACCAGTAGGGAGTCTTCGAGCCGATCACAACTGCTCACCTGCAGTGGTCTGTCGTTGCAGAACGCTCCGACCCCCGGTGCCCCCCAGTACATCTCCTTCAGAAAGGGCACAGCGATGGCCCCGAGGATGGGCTGCTGGCCCAGGGTGAGTCCGATCGAGGTGGCAAAAAAGGGGTAGCCGTGGGCGAAGTTTGTGGTCCCATCGAGGGGGTCAACACACCACCTCAGGCCGTCCTGCTGACCGGCTGCCCCGCTTTCCTCCGCCAGCACAGCAATCTCAGGGGTTTGCTCCGCCAGCAGCTCCAAGACGATGCGTTCGGCAGCAAGGTCGGCATTGGTGACCAGGTCGCCGATGCGGCCTTTGCTTTCGATGGACGACAGGCGCCCGTAGTGGCGCATCAGTTCCTGGCCACCGGCATCGGCCGCTGAGCGGGCCACGCCGACAAGACGCTCCAGATCGCTTGGGGTGAGACCGGCTTCGTGGGCGGCACGGGTGCAGATCGATTCCGGCATGTTCACTCCTCCTCGAGGGGAATGCGAGCAGTGACGCGCCCTTTGCCGAAGTGGCGACCGAACTGGAGCTCGTACACCTCATCCTCATCCTGGGTTTCAGCCTCCAGGGGCCCGATGGCGCGGGCCACGCAGAGCAGGCCGTAGCCCTTGTCCCTCAGCTCCCGCGACAGACCCATGGCTTCGCGCTGGTCGAGGTTGCCGCTCTGCACGCGAACGGCGCACTCCGTGCAGCATCCGTTTCTGCAGGAGAAAGGAAGTGGGTCACCCTGCTCTTCGAAGCTGTGAAGGATGTAGTCCCCCTCAGGGACGTCGTGGGTGATGGTGCGACCCTCTTGGCGCCAGTGAATCGTGATCCTGTGGCTGGGACGCATGAAGGTCTGCTGGCAGTGCCCTGCTACATTCTCACCTGCCCCATTTAGCCGGTGGAGAGCTGGCCGAGTGGTCGAAGGCCCAATCACGGCCTTGCCTGGGGCCGGCTCGGCGATCAGCCGAAACGACCGGAGACGTAGTCCTGGGTGGCCTGCTGTTGGGGGGCGTTGAAGATCTTGTCGGTCTCGTTGAATTCCACGAGGTAACCCACCTTTCCGGTTCCGCCTTCAACGGCCTCTGCGTTGTAGAAGGCGGTCATGTCGCTGACGCGAACGGCCTGCTGCATGTTGTGGGTGACGATCACGATGGTGAAGCTCTTCTTGAGCTCATGCATCGTCTCCTCGATCTTCAACGTTGAGATGGGATCAAGGGCTGAGCAGGGCTCATCCATGAGGATGACCTCTGGCTGAATCGCGATCGTGCGCGCGATGCAGAGGCGCTGCTGCTGTCCGCCGGAGAGCGAATACCCGCTTTCATTCAGCTTGTCTTTGCACTCATCCCAAACCGCCGCCTGGCGGAGGGAACGCTCAACAAGCTCATCCATGTCTCCGGTGTAGCCATTGATGCGAGCGCCGAAGGCGATGTTTTCGTAGATGCTTTTCGGGAATGGGTTGGGTTGTTGGAACACCATTCCGATCCGGCGGCGCACCTCCACGGGATCAATCCTGGGCCCGTAGAGGTCTACACCTCCAAACAGGATGCTTCCCTTCAGTGAGCAGCCTTCGATCAGATCGTTCATCCGATTCAATGAACGAAGCACCGTGGACTTTCCACAGCCGGATGGGCCAATGAAGGCTGTCACCTTGCCGCGGGGAATCTCGCAGTAGACGTTTTTGACGGCTTCGAAATTGCCGTAGCTGATCGTGACGTTCTGCAGGGAAAGGGCGACGTCTGCGTTGTGGGACTCGGTGGCTTGGGGCTGTTGAAGAGTCGTCATTGTTTTATGCAGAAAAAGGTTTATTTGGCAGCAAATCGCGCCAGCCAGCGAGAGAACAGGTTCAGGGCCAGGATCATCACCACGAGCACAAACGATGCGGCCCACGCCAGCTCGTTGTGAAATTCGTAGGGCATGATCGCGAAGTTGTAGATCATCACCGAGAGGGTCGCGATTGGAGCGAAGATCCCTTCGGGCGTAAGCAGATCCGACCAGAACGGTGAGAACAGAGCGGTGAAGATCAAGGGAGCTGTTTCCCCTGCTGCTCGGGCGATGCCCAGCACAACCCCTGTGGCTATCGGGGTTAATGCGGCAGGCAGAGTGATTCGAACTACGGTGACGAACCGGGATGCCCCCACGCCGAGGGCGCCACGCCGGAGATCGTCGGGCACCAGCTTCAGACCTTCATCGGTGGTTTTGATCACTGTGGGAAGCATCAGCACCGCCAGTGCCATGCCGCCGGCCACGGCGCTGTAGGCGTTTCCGAACAGGATTCGACTGGTGACGATCGTGCCGTAAATGAAAACGCCGGCAATGATCGATGGCACCCCGGCCAGCACATTGGTGCCGAAGCGAATGAACTGAGCGAACCATCCCGAACGGGAGTATTCAGCCAGAAAAATGCCGCCGCCGACGCCCACCGGAACGGCGATCAGTGCAGCGATGGCCGTCACCACCAGCGTTCCAACGATTGCATTGGCGATGCCGCCGTCTTCGAGGCCTGGCGGTGGTGGAAGTTGCGTCAGCAGGGCCAGGCTGATCTTGCTGCCCCCCTGCACGAGCACGTAACCCAGCACCAGGATCAGGGGCAGGACAGCAATCGCGGCAAACAGGGCTGCCAGAAACGAGAGCGCCCTGCTGCTGATGTTTCTGCGTTGAAAGGGTTTGTAGCTGTGGTCAGATGCTGAC
>LUMR01000022.1_pt1 | contig 68740 bp, 61 predicted proteins | sample 730041 | NCBI WGS metagenome assembly LUMR01 (sample SAMN03860258, study PRJNA289734) | marine metagenome | biome: seawater column; feature: ocean; material: water; isolation source: Red Sea water column Station 12 - depth 10m | place: Saudi Arabia: Red Sea | collected 2011-10-15 | depth 10 m | reverse complement strand
TTATTAGCAATGCCATGAGGGCGAGTCCAACTAACTCTTAGTGTTTCTAAGTTTGTCCATTCCAACGACTCCAAGACTGCTACGTTAACGGCTGAATCAGTTTGATGAACATCAATCAACTTAGTAGTAGATAGCCATTTGTCCCAAGCAATTGCAGCGTTGCTCCCAGCTACATGACTATATCTATAAAGGTTGCCGTAGCCAGTCACAGAATCTTGATAACCGCTAATACGACCCCCGGTTCCGTCATCTATGTTTAAATCTCCAATCATGCTATCGTCTGTGCAAATTCCTCCAGCAAAGTTTTTAGAGTTATAAGCTACGTGGTCAACGTCCCATGTAATTACTTTAAATTGACCTACAAATTGTTTCTTAACAAGATCGCTCTGGGTGCTCACCCATCGAGCATTATCTCCCATATCTCTCATGTTTCCGCTGGCATTGGTCTGCCAGCGGTAGACTATTGTCATTTCCTTTCCGTTATTATGCAATTTAGGAATGTTTCCGTACAAATTTTTAACCCCGGTCTTGTACGTTGCTATATTTACTTCTTCAAGATTTGGAAAAATAACAGAAAAATCAGGATTAGCAACTTTGAAAGTCCTACCTAATCTTAATATTCTTAATGCAGTAAATCTTCTAATACCATTTTCAAGACCATCCACGCCAATAAACTCATCATTATTTCCGTCGTTTATGGATAAAGCGTCTTTTCTTGTGTCTTTCAAAAATTTATTTCCAGCTGTTGCAGTTTCTAGAGTTCCTAGATATGTACTCTTCTTCGCCCCATTACCGCCTCTTTCAAATCCGCTATATGATAGAATTTGCGTCCCTGTTTGAATAGGTACATCGTTGCTACTATAACTATAATATAGACCCGGATTATCTTGCCAGTCAAACCACTCAATAATGCCTTGGTTCCAGAAGCTGTTGTTTCTAAGATCTAATTCTTCTAAAGTAAAGTGATTTACTTTTAGCCACGTAGGGATAGTGGAAAGTCTGTTATCTCGACAAGAAAACACTTTTAAGTTATCAAATCCAATTAAACCTAGATCGGGAGTAATATCGTCTTCTTCTATTTCTAATCCTTCTAATTTTAGCTCCTCCACAAGAGGAGGCGCACAATAAATATATAAATAAGCCGGTGAGTTGTTTCCTGTTTTTCCGGTAGTATTTATCGTTCTGGTTAATGAAGCTCTTGAAATATTGGGCTCGGCAGATCGAGTAAAGCTTTCTCCTGTAATTTTATAATTATCGCTTTTTCTTCTGAGTTCATATCCAAAATAATACGGAATTTCGGCTCCCTGGGTATAAATTGTAAAGGTTCCTGTATTATTAATTCTAACTGGTATCCTAAATGGCGAGTTTTTAGAAGCAAGAGCATCTACAACCTGAAGCGTAGGATTGGGCGTGTTAGGAGTTTTCATGTAAACAGGAACCCTTACAACATTTGTAGGGCTCTCTGTAATGCCGGTTTTAGGAACAAATAAATTTTTTGCTAATTTAAGATCGGAATAATGGCCTCTTCTTCTTACTCTTAGAGTTCCTCCGTAGGAAGCAGAAGTGTATTTTCCTTCTGAATCTCTTTCTGAATTAAACAAACTTTCTCTAGAAGTAGAGACTGTTGCTGTTGATAAATTTCCTTTTTTGTCTTTAAATTTATATTCTATTGAATTAGCGGCTATTCCGCCATGAAGCATTATAATATTATCAGAAAAATTTGGAACAAGAAGGCTACTTTTACTGTTCTCCCCTATATCTGTGTTACTTCTAATCTGTTGACTAACATCAAAACTTACTCTTTCGTCTGTTTGTTCAAATAATGCAAGACTGTCAATCACTCTTTGATTAAGGTCAGCAATAAGCCTAATGTCTTCTTTACCCATTCCTGAATCGGCTAACCCTCTGATCTCATCTAAAGACTCTGGTGGCAGAAGCAAATTTCTTAAAGCTCTGTCCTGATCTTCGGGATAAATTTCCGATAAGTTTAGACGGTCAACAAGCCCGACTTTTGGCCTTGTTGCTTGCAAGAAACTAAAATATTCTGACATTTTAAATTATTGTTCTTTATAGTTAAGAGTAACGGATATTCTTCCAGTGCCGGTATCTCCGACTAGGTTAGCATCTCTTGCTATCATAAACAAAGCCTTATTACCCCAGAAAGTAGGAGAAACAGACTCCGCATTAATGTTAAAGAGCTCTTTTAGGCTAATTTCTGTGGGAGTATCTTTGGAGATAAAGAAGCCTCCTACGGGGTCTCCTGAGTCTTTAAACTTGAGGAACCTAAGTGGATAGTCACCAACACCTGAAAAGCCTGCTCCTGAAAGGATAGTAGGACTAATGAAACTTGTACATTTTTTAGGCTTATATTCTAGGTCAGAAAGGTCTGTAACGTCGTAATAAGAATGATTTAAATCAGGAATTAAAACGTTAGGCTCTGAAAAAAGCTGAATATGTTTTGTTGCAGCGTTTGATCTATCCGAACCACCATCATGAGTTTGATCAGAAAGATCTACACTGGTGCTAACAGTACATCCATGGGGTGTAAAAGGAAGTTGTACAATACCATTTGATGTATTTTTTCCAATAACTATAGATCCAATTTCCGCTCCGTCTTTAAATCTTACAAAAATTTTAAATGGAGACGCAGTTGCAGGAACAACTTTTGAAGCGTAAAGCGATGCTGTTTTACTTACTAAGGATGTTTCATAAACATCTAACTGATTCCATCCTGCTTCTAAATTTTCTCCGTCTACAAGAGTAACTCCAGTGGGAACGTTTATTTTTAATTTCCATAAAATCAGTCCGCCGACACCTGTTGTTTTTTCTTGAGCGTTGCCAGAAAGAACATCACCTTTAACCTGGCCTCCTGGAGTCGTAATTAACGAAATTGTAAACCCACTCGATGTTAGTTCATCAGGCCACTTAGTTCCAGATACTAAGAAATCACCACCCTCGGTACTATAATAGCAATCTCTAGTTTTACGTTCTACTTTACAGAACAATGCTCTGCAAGACCCGCCGTCTGCTCCCGGAACACCGGGTAATTGATCATCGATTTCTCCAAGATAGTCCCAGAAATGCTCGTTAACTTCGAGTCCGTCAGGAGATCTATTTATTCTTCCGTTTTGATTTAATAATAGCACGTTGGTTTCCAAGTCCGGATGCTCAAAGTCAACAGGAAGACCTTCATAGTAGAGATAGTTGTCTGCTTTTGGATTTGTTTTATCTTTTACGGCCCACTCATTACTGCTATTTTGAACAACTGCAACGGGTAGGTTTGAGTAACCAACACCAGTGCCATCATTGCTATTATAGTCTTGAGCGTAAGCTTTGCTGGGGTCTAGCACTCCAAATTCAGAACCAGATAAAGAACGATTCAGTAGAGACTGGGGATAAACAAAATTATCTTGGTCTGCTATTGGATCTTCAGCATCTACGTCTCTAGGGAAAGTAATACCAATTTGATAATCAGCAATATGCTTATTGTCGCATCCAGGTGCACCTTGAGAACATGCAACTGTCTCTAAAGTAGCATTTGCCGCACTAACACTATCGTATGAACTACCGGATCTAGAAGTAAAGAAGATGTAGAACTCACCGGACTCAATTGGTACCGTGGAAATCATCGTAGTATCTCTTCTAAAGTTAGAGAGTTTTGCTACTATTTTCTTAGAAACAGTTTCGCCTTCGCTATTTAACTCCTTATATTTGTAGAGTAAAGCGGAGCTTTTCCAGTTATTGTCTCTATAGGCACCTTCCCAAACTGTATCATTGTCAGTTCTTAAAAGTATGGCCTCTGTAGAACTAATACCAGGAGGATTAGATTTATATTGATGTATTGGATTTACATAGGCTCCGTAGACGTCATCTGCAACAATGTGGCTACCAATTAGTGCACCTTCGTTTCTATTCCATCCATTAACACCGGTTCCCCAATTACCAAGTTCAGGGAGGCTGTCGTAAGATTCTGGATAGGTAGTGGAATCAACTCTTCCTGCATAAGAAATTGTAGGAATTGGGGCAGTTTCGTCTCTGCCAAGAGATTGTAAGGCGCTGGGATCTGTCTGATAATGATTAATTGAAAACTTACCTCTAAAAGTTTGAGACTCTTTAACATCGCATTTATAGCTCTCTTGGAAGGTATAAGCGTGCTCTTGGCATCCAAATTGATTTACAAACTTAATTTCAGTATCCCTTGTTGAGTATATTGAAGCACTTACAGGAAATATTTCTTTTTTATTAGGCAATACAGTTCCTTCATTATTTACAAGCTCTTTCTTAGATTTAATTCCAAGAACAGTTCCCCATTTAGCTATAGGAAATTCTGTAGTTTCAGGAGGAAAGTCCTGTTCTGTTACTTCCGGTAAAAATCTTCCTGAAGCATTTCCAGATTCAATACTTACAGTGCCTTCATCGCCACCGTCGATATAATAGGAAGCTCCGTATTTTTCAACAAATTGAGGTAGCTTTAAAACTGCAGGGCTCTCAATAAATACTCTGTACTTAAAGAAAAAGAAAGGGTCTTGTAAACAGGGTTGACCAAGCTGGTTCTCAATAACTAGAGTGTGAAGAGTTACCCATCTTGCCTCGCCGACCTCTTGAGGAATGTAAGCATAGAATCTAGCTCCGATAGCGCCGTACCATCCAAACTCGATCTTATACATAGTGACCGTATCTGGATTATAGATATATCCGCTATCTCCCGTGGAGTTAAGAGGGTCTCCATTCATATTTCTTTGAGAAATTTCTGTCTCAAAAACCTTATAAAGTTTGCCCGCTTTAACATCGTCATTTATTTGCTCTTCCTCTTCTTCGTCGTCTATGTCATCAAGATATGTAGCAATACCCGTAATCTTGTTAATAAAAGCTGTTCTTTCTATGTACCTTGCCTCACTAAATAGCTTGGTGCTACCTAGAGAAACTGTAGACCTTCTAACAATAGAAAAGTCTGTTCCATCTTTAAATCTAAAGAAGTAGCCGTCAGAAAAGTTTTCTACACCAAACTCGAGCACTGTACCGGGCCCAGCACCTTCTTCTGACACTCTAACACCATAAGTAAATCCACTAATTCTACCGGGTTGATATCTGAACGCTCTTTGAGACTGTAGAAATAAACCGGCATAGCTAGATGGTCTAGCACCGATTATATTTCCTTCAGTTAATTTATTACCTACCTGGGCAATCCTATCGTCGCTCTGTGATTTGGGCCAGTCGCTTCCAAAAATTAGAGAAGTATATGATGTTGTTTTATCTGTAATTAAGTAATAAGGAAGCTTGTATTTATACTCTGGTGTATTTACCCCAGGCTCTGATTCTAAAACCCTAAATTCCCAATCTTTAAGATCTTGGGGCAAGGAGTCATAGTCAATGCCCCAGTACTCTTGCCAAAGATTTGTATTATTGTTTGTTTTTATTCTATAATGGCCTTTATCAGGCTCTTCCCATGTGTACCTTGTAGTTGCAAAGAAGGGTTTTCCTGGGTACACGTCAACTTCCTCAAACTCCGGTCCCTCAAGAATAGAGTTCCACGGCGCCTGAGTTATGTTAATTTTTAAGACCTGATCTTCAAGATCTATATCAGATTCATCGGCACCAAAGTTACGAAACTCTCCTAAAGGTAAAGAAGGAATAAAAGAATCTGGTATTCTTGATTGGTCGATATCTGTCCAAATTTGGTCCCAATAGAGCGGGTCAAATTTTCCATACTCATCTTTAGGATAAGCATAATCTATGTAGTTTACATTAAATCTTTTTTTCTCAACACTGGTAAAGTTATTTACCATGTGGGCAATAATATATTGAGCTATTAAAGTTTGTAAATATTGACCTTGGGTTTTAGATATGTCTCCTCTAAATATTCCTTTCTGTAGGTTATCTAAAACTCTGTTGCCTGGGTTTCTATATGGTACTGCATAAGAAGTTAAAACAACAGACGATCCTGAAGCGTCATCTCGATTAATTGCAGCACGGTGAGGTCCCGCAGGAGAATTTTTAAATTCCCAATGCCTTCCTTGCTGATGATCGGGGAAAAAACCATAGGCCACCCAGTCTTTTTTATCTAGTCCGTAAGACGAAACATTTCCAAAAATTCCTTGCTGCGTTTCGGCTCTATTAACTCCTAAAAGAGACCTACTAACTTCACTTTGTAAAGGAAACTGCTCTTCGATAGGTAAAGCAGCTGGAAATCCCTTTCTAAATTTGTTTCCGCTAGAGATTCCAAATTCTTCGTATGTACTAGGATCAGTGACAACTGACGGAGACCCATCTTTAGAGTAGTCTTTAGGATAATAGACTTTCTTTTCGCCTAAAAGTACTGCCCCTGATTCATTAAATAAAGAGCCACCAGCATAGCTAATTAATTGTAGCTCTTTGGTAAAGCTTCTCGGCGGTTGCTGATGAGCTTTGATCTTTTTAAGCGCCATAGATCACTGTTCCTCCCAGGTAACGGCAGTGTTTACATAAAATGGATTGATACTAGTTAGGGTTGATTGGGAGTTAATATTATAATGTCCGTAGACGTTAATGATATCAACTTCGTCTGTTAGGGGGAAAGAAAGATATTCTTTGTTGTATGCAAAATAGTCTTGAAGGTCGAATTGATATCCGCCAGCGTTAGCGTAATAAGAAAGAACCTCAACACCTGTATTTGGAACGGGAGTTAATTTTAAATCTTGTCCGACTCTCACACCAGATAAGCGGGTGATTTCTTCCCATGTTACAAAAGAACTAGCAGGATTAGTAGCATGTACTAGCTTATCCCACTTTGTCTGATCTCCGTAATCTGTGTGTGTTTGAAGAGTTGAGTTCTGGATCTCTGTAAACATGTCCCAGCCAGTATTGGCGTATGTTGCAGGATACTCAGTAACTTGGAGATGTCTTTCGGGCAAGAAAGCTCCGACAATTGTTATTTCTTCTGGGTAGGAGTAATACTTGGAGAAGTAATAATCGTTTCCCTCTCTATAAAGTCTTCCAAGAACGGGGAAGTAAGTAGAACTTACAATCTGAGCGTCGGTCAAAGCACCGTTGCTCGGTACAGTAGGATTACTATCTGTGGTGGCCAAGAAATAACCATATGTATATTTTCCATCGGCTAGATAAGCGCCTGGGTTAACACCACTATTCCATTCAACTTCTACTGCCCCAGTAGATCTTCCGGTGTTTACATAATCATTAGTTCCATCGGTTACTGTGGCAACAACAGCGGAGCCACTACCATTACTACCATAAATATGACTTTGACTTGTTCCAGCATCTGGAGAAGCAATATTAGATACAATTTTAAGAGGGTTTTTAACTGTACGAAGATTAACAACATCTCCGGTTGTTCCACCAGAGCATCCCGCTCCAAGCTTAATAGGATAAATCTGAAGTCTATTTCTTACTTTTTGACCGTCTCTATTAGAAATAAAATCTTTTGCTCTTAAACTCATTAGAGATTGTTGAGCTCTAGGTACAATTAATTTTATGTTTGCGGCGACGTCACTACCTGGGATTCCGTTCTCAAAATATAGTTTAATATCGTTGCCATCGGGCTTTATCCACTTAACTTTTGAAGTAATGTCTCCCTCAATATAAGCGCCCATAAGGCCAATTGCGGTGTCTTTATCAAAGCCATATCTTGCATCAACATCCGTCATGCCGCTTCCTGCTTTGATTGTTAGAAACGCATCTGAACCAGATCTTGTATAACCTCCGTCTGCAAGAGTTGCTCCACCTAAAAGAGTTACAAATCCAGGCGCCACTTCTCGGCGATAATCAGAAGCTTTAGAAAGTAGTCTTACAGTTCCTTTATCCCCGCCATCAATGTAATAAGAAGCACCATACTTAGTTAACGTATTACCTCCGGTTGGCTGGCCCAGGGCTGGTGATTCATGAACTAAATACGTAATTGGTAAAGTTGCGTTACCAAGAGATGCTACAGCATGTTGGTTAGAAGCTCTAATGTGGTGAACTCTTACCCATCTTGCTTCATTATTTTCGATAGGTACGTAGCAGAGGAATAAAGCACCAACAGCACCATACCAGGAGAATTCTGTCTTCCACATGGTGACCTTTGTAAAGTCAATCTCGTAAGCGGAAGTTGTTTCAAATGGAGTTCCGTTTGCTAAATCGATCTTTTCTCCTGGGCGATTAATGCCATCACCACTTCCAACAAAAGAGTCAGTTGCTGCAGTGTTAATATCACTCTGTCTAACTACTCTGGTTTGGCCGTCGAGCTTATCTCCAGAGAACATTGCTCTAACTGGTCGCCATTCGTAGACCATGCGGTAAGGCTTAGGAACACAAAGATTAAACCATTCTTTAAGAGTTACGTTTCCATTATGAGCTTTGTTGGCTATGACTTTTATATTACCAGGAAGAGCGTTTTGCCCGTCTGAGAAATCACCGGGGCTGATTCTGGTACCAGCAGTACCACCCGCGGCTTCTGCGCCTTGGATGTTAACTAAAAGGTGCCAGATTTTCTTCTTGGAGTTAGTTGTTAAACTGTTAGGGTAGGTTGTTGAAGCCGCTACTTCCCAATAGTTACCATCACTATAGTCATAGTTATTCCCTGGATTAAAGAAACCAGTGTTAGCGGTATTAGATTGCTGAAGCGTATTGAAATCTGTTGGGAAATCAGAGTTATTTCCCTTTCTATTCATATTAGAAATTACCTGATAGAACTTACAATGAGCGTCGGCTCTGATAAACCCATCCTGAATAGTGGTAGTGGAGTCAGTATAGGTAATAACCGTGTCTTGGTCAAACGGGAACATGAATTGTCTATCTTCCATGTGCTCTTGCCAATCATTACCGTCATCGTAAGCTAGTCTTACAGCATAAGCAGAATTGAAAGATTTATTTTTTAATTCGTCTTCTGGAGATCCGGCATTATCAATAGCTCTTACATCAGGAGGAGAATAAACAAGGCTAGGATCGTTGATGGCTGCCGCAACATAAATAAGACCATCTCTAATGATTATCGGATCTACTCCAACCTCGCCAAAGTTAGTATTAGTGTGAAAGTCCTCTTTTGATTCACCAGCAAGAGGGTTTGCTAACCAGCCTTCTGTTGTTCCATAACCACTGGGTTGCTGAGGAATAACTGCTTGAGTTCTTCTTACGCACCTAAAGTTATTTCCTTGTCCGTTATTTGCTACTTCAAAGTAATATCCGTCAAACTTATCAAAAATTCCCCACTTTTTAATGGAAGGTGCTCCTTTCTGTTCATCTGTTTCATTGCCAGTAAGGTTCATCTTTACACCCATGGTGGAAGCTGACACACGGCCGGGTTGATAACGGAAGAATCTCTTAGAGGTTAAGATTGTTGTATTACCATTTTTTGCAATTACGTTAGCCCCTGCTTCTTCTGGAACGTGAACTACACCACCTTCATCTTGCTTAAAATCTAGGGGTGTAGTTGCCCATTCTGTTGGGTTTACATCGTAAGTATTAACGTCTGCAAAGATACCTAACGCAACTTCAGCTCTAGGGATGCCTAGTAATGAAAGCGCAACTTCTGACTTAACTAAATTTTGTTCTTCAACAGGTATTGGCTGTTGGTCTTCTGCAAAAACAACAGGCAGCGAATTAGCCGCTGGTTGTTGCCCCAAGGGCACTGGGGCAGTTTTTCCTACGGATACTTTTGAAGCCATATTCTTCTATGTAATAACGGAAAATCGTAATATCTATAAGTATCTTTAATCTAATCAATCAGATACGTAGACATTTCCGTCAGCAATAAAGTAATCCTGTCTTACAATTTTAAGCGAGGCTCCTCTGGTTACAAGAGTTTCGTTTCCATTGGGGAACGCGTCACTTACTGTAGATGGAATATTAATAGTAATAGTAGAATCAGCAGCTGTTGAATCTAGTACAGTATACTCCACGTTTTTATCGGTCCAAGCAGATAAGTCGTTATTACTATCCGCTACTCCAAAAGTAATAAACTTATCATTAGATCCACCTCCTCCTGCAAAGAACAAGAACTTAAGAAAATCAGAAGTAGTTTCAAAGAAAATCTTAATTTGTGAAGAACTAACTGCTTGGATTTGTTTAATGGGAAAATCTCCTAATCTTACTTTGGCAGTAATTCTATATGAGTAGCCATAATGAGGATTAGAGCCATCAACGTCAATTAATTTATAGTTTTCTGTACCTAAAATTGCATGACCTGCATTCGAGTCTCCAGATAAGGTGGTATTATCTCCTGCTGCAATGTTATTTACAGGAGCAGTTACTCCAAAAATACCCGCTCTTAATTGATCAGTGCTCTCAATAACATGAAGATACGTAGTTTCATCACCATCACTTACGCTGGGTATCGTATAATTTGCGTTTAATGCATACACTTTTGCTTCCAAAGTTCCAACAGCAATATCTACAGGAAGCTGGCCTTCTGTTACTGTGAAGTAGTAAGGTGCCATAACAGTGCCTCTCTTAATTGCGATAGAAGCCCTGCTATAGTCATTTTGATACAGATCAACAGACTGAATAACACTTCCAGAAGCATTAAAAGTAAGGTTACCAGTAGCATTCCAGTTATCAGAAGCTCTTAGTAGTAGCCCAGTATCGCCACAATTATTGATAATATTATTGTTAATTACCGAAACATCAATTCCGGTAAAGTCTGCTACACCAGTGCAATTCTCAAATAGATTTCCCTGCGCAATAACCTTATCAGTTTCTCTAATTTTAAGAGGAGGGACATTAGGCTCGTAAGGCTTAGACATTTGGAAGATCTTACAGTTTGTAAGATTTAATTTCTCAGAATCTATAGAATAAATTCCCGTTCCGGCTCCATTGTAGAACGAGCAATTGTCTATAGTAAGTAGATCTATATGCTCTAAAGCAAGAAGATCTTGATACTTACTAGAGATCCCATAAATGTCATTTGCAGGACTCTTTGTGGCAAATGTTTCTGTTTTATTGCCATCAAAAGCAAGATTACTAAAGCTAATACCGGTAACTCTATCGCTAGGATTACCCATGATACCCACTACACCATATTTATCTGGGGCGTTGAGATAAGAGGGACTTCTTTTAATAATCGAAGACGTACCAACTCCTCTTAAAGAAATGCCGTCGTAGGCGTCGTTTGTTCCGTTTTCGTTATATAGCTTAACGAGACCGACGTTATAAATTCCAGACGGGAAGAAAATGTCTTTGATGATAAAGTCTTTTCCGTAGTCAATTGCGTCTTGGATGGCTTTGGTGTCATCAAACTTAAATTTAACCGTAGTGCTCCCCCCAAACAGCGGAGAAAGATCCGCCTGGTTATTAAATGCATCAACAAGTTCAAGAGCACCCGTAATTTCGTTTTTATATTTGATCTCTAAAGTTCTTTTTCCTGTTACTACTTTAATAGTAGGCCCGGCGTCATTAGCAGAATAAGAAATTTGGTCGCTTAAGAAATCTGGAATAAAGAATCTAGAGTTACCTGCAACATAGTCTTCGTCCCAAGAAGCAATTTGAACAGCGCCTCTGTCTTGGAAGGTAATTGTAGACCCTGTTCCTACTGCGTTATTTCCTGGTATTCCAAGAAATTTAAGTACGCCATTGTATCTTCTAAAAATTAAAGGTAGGAATTGGCTGCTAGATCTTTGAAGAGTAAATTGAATATAATTTTGCTCGTCAAAAGTAGTGTCTGGATCTGATACAATATTATTTTGAGTAATCTCCGATGCGTAAGGAGATAAAACTCCTGTTTGTGGGTTAAAGGGATATACAAAATATTTAACTTCCGAGCCTGCTGCTCCTGTGCCGTCGTGTATTGCACCTACTGGCGTTGAGTTTGGGTTTGTAAAGATAAAATTATACAACGACTCCGTTGGCGTAGAAGTATTTTCGTAGAAAAATGCAGTGATCCTTCTACCAACTATAAAATAATCGTTTTCATACTCGTAGAAATCAGAAATTCCATTAAAATAAATAGAGGTTCCTGAAGAATTAACACCGGAGACCGAGCCGGTAAAATAGCGATCGAGTCCTGTTGCTCCAAAAGATCTTACGTTAATGTATTGACTTTTGTTTCCATCAATTTGGACTACTGTATTTCTATAAGGGTCTAGACCAATATACCTCATGCCGAGAAATGGTGGATAATATAACTAATATATCTTTAAACAGCAACCTTTTGGGTTAAAGGATATGGAGATTATTTTAGTAGTATACTATGGACAAAGCAGGTTTTGCTCAGTTAATTGATGCTTACGCAGACGCGAAGGTAAGCGGTAATAAAATCCTTGTAAAGGCAATGATCGGAGAACTAGAGTCAGCTTTAAATTCTATTTTTCCAGAAGGACCGGCCGATGAGTCTACTCTTGGAGAAGTTGAAATCACTCCTGAATAATGAAAATCACAAGGTTACCAAGAGGCAACGCTCAGTTCCCTAAAGAAAAAGATCCAGGGGATATAGTTGTATTATCTAATGGAGACATCTTTACTTGGAGTGGAGGGCTGTGGGCATTACTTGGTGGGAGATTTATCAAGGAAGAGATAAAAGAGTGGGTTTTAAGCTATTTAAAGAACGGCTGGCCTACTCTTTCGGAGGCTGAATTTGACCTACCTGAAATACTAACTCTTACAGAAAATACTGAAGAAGACGAAAGATGGATTCGACTAATATTAAATAATATGTTAAAATTAGCAAGTAATCTAGAGTCGGAGAAAATCTCTTAATGGGTAAAGCAAAAGTAAGGATTGTCGGAGAGAAAATAGAAGTTGATAAGATTGACTTATCTAGGCTTACTGTTGATTGCCACGGAGTGGAATATATCTCTGAAAACAACTTGGTGTTTACAGATATTGTTCGATCGCATACGATGGTGGATATATTTGACTTATACTTCGACGATAACAAGAAAATCAATAAAATATGGATACTGGGAGGAAAGCTAAATCCAAAACTAAGCGAACCAGAAATTGTATTTAAAGACTAAAAAAGCGGGTAGGGATCGCTCCCTCCCGCTCTTCTTTTTATTTCTGAGTCGGTATCAACCAGCGGTTGCTTCTACGGGCTCGGCGTCTGGTACTTCGGCAGTTGCTTCGGCTACAGCTTCTGGCTCAGGAGCTGCACCAGGCTCTTCGCCTAGTTGAAGTTGCATAGCTTCAATGGCTCCTTGGAGTTTGATGGCTAGCTCCTGGCGTTGAGCAAGGGCCTGACGAAGCTGGCCAATTTCAGTATTGAGCTTCTCGAGTTGCTCAGTAAAATTAGTCTTAAGATCTTGGGGTTCCATACGTTAACGTTATATATGTACGTATATATTTTAAACCAAAAAACTAAATTTGTAAACTATGCTCATACGGAAACCCGCATTATGGGTTTTCTAATGCATCTATGCGGGCCGTTAAGGAGTCGATGGTGGACTGTTGTTCTTTGATTGCCTCAATAAGTATGCCTACCATAGACATATAAGAGAATCCTTTTTCTGTTGTGGTAATATAATCAGAGTCATCTGGGCGTTTCTTGAGAGACCCAGCTTGGGTTAATTTCTTAGTCTCGTGGTCTCCTACCAGCTCAGGAACAACGGTTTCTGCCTCTTGAGCAATAACACCGTAATCTGCTCTGCCGTCTTCTATCCAGTTAAACTTAACTCCTCTCATTGCTCTAACTTTATCTAGAGCATTAGGTACAGTTATAACATTTGTTTTCAATCGAGCATCAGAACTGCCCTGTAGGCCGTTAGTGAAAGTTCCGGTGCTAGTGGTGTAGAATTTAACGGTGTTATTATGGTAAAGATTTACTGCTCCGGCTTTAACCATTTGTATACCAGTGTGGAAAACGTTAGAATTATTCGGCATTCTAAAGTTCACCGTGTTGCCGTTATTGGTGTAGAAGTCAATGTACTTATGGTTTGCGGTAGTAAAGTCTAGCTCAGTATTTGCAAGCGTTAGCGACGCGCCGGACACATAAATCCCTGCGAATGCATCAAGTTTTCCGCCGTTTTGCATTCTTATAGTTGTACCTCCGGCATTTGGTCTGAAGTTTAAATGGCCGCTGCCGTCTGTGGCAATCCAGAATTTTTGATTTCCACCGGCCGACATTCTAATGTAGCTACCGTTTCCTGTTGAAGCATTTAAAAATAAAGAACAGTGAGAGTTGCTACTAGAGGCGTGGATTCCAGAGTCTCCAGCAAAACGAACGTCTAATGGGTAGGACGGAGTTCGTGCACCAGCACCAATACCCACTCTTTGATTAGAACCATCGAGAGTTAGCATGGTGTAAGTGGTATTAACATAGTCGTGAGGATTTGTATGTGCTGTCGTTCTAAATCCAAACTCTAAGAATTGGTTTCTTGTGCCATAATTTCCTTTGTTAATGACAAATTTACTATAGTTAGCAGAGTTAGAAGGATTTGATGTTACAAACGATAAAGTACTTCCGTGGTTATTATTGTTTTGTGAAGACGAGATAACCAAATCAGAGTAGTCGCTATGCAGAACAAACTGAGCCCTATTATTACTTGTATTGGCATGAAGTCCTGTAAATGTAGATGTAGAAGAGGGACCGATGAGATGCTGACGGTTTGTAAATGTGTTTTCCCTTTCAAGGGCTCCGTAGCTATACCATTGGTACCAGTTTCTTCCGCTTGATTGGCTGCCGTCAGGATACGAAGCTCTCATCCACTGCCTACCAGTGTCTGAGCTCACAATAAAATGCTGGAGAGAGTATTGAGATCCGGCATGCCGATGGACATTTAAATATCCGTAGGCGGAGGTTGGGTTGTTGGAAGTGTTATTTGCAATGTGATAGTAGCCTTGCTCAATCATATTGTTTGCATCGCCAGGGGCGGTGATGCCATGAACAGAAACATAATACTCACCACCAGGGTACCAATATCTGCTATATGCGTCTGTAACACCACTAGATTCGGCAAACACAGGCTTTAGGGCGGAGTTGGTATGCATCACCTGACCCCAGGACTGGGAGGTTGTTGTGCTACCGTTGTTAGTGTTACGGAAGTATAGCTCTTGGTTATAGAAGCTGCTGGCAAATTGCTGGGAGTAGTAGTTGGTGGTGTTGCTATGTGTGTTTGCAAGGAGATGTGCCCAACCGGTAAATGGCCACCCGTTTGCAGTTGTAGTATTGTCTACGTTATAAAAACCAGAGTTGATCGGAGACCTACTCTGAAGTTCATTTGAAGAGAGTACTGCTACTTGTATACCTCTGCGGAAATAAGCCGATTCTTGAACATGAAGAGGATAGACGGGGTTGTTAGTACCAATGCCAACGTTGCCACTAGAAGTTATACGAAGTCTTTCTGAACCGTTATTAACCAAAACTCTTAGAGGATTTGCTCCTGTGATATCAATTATTCCGTCCCCATTACTAATTCCAAAATTAACCTTCTTTCCGTCAACTTGCTCAAATCTTGTATATAAGCCGCTTGATCCGTACATGTGAGCAATCGTACTGGGATTATTGGTCCCGATTCCAATTCGACCTGCAGATGTAATACGAACTCTTTCTGTCCCACCAAATCTAATCATCATGTTAGAATGATTAGTGTTACCCAAGATTGAAAACTTTGATTCTGGGTTATTAGAACCACCACCAAATCTAATCCCAAAATTCTGACCTACACCAGCACCGACCACGTTAATAAATGTGCCTGGAACATTAGAATCTCCTACTTGTAAATCACCGCCAACTTGAAGTTTACATTCTCGATCAAAAATTCCAATGCCAACATTACCAGCAGAAGTTATACGAATCCTATCTGTACCTACAGTACTATCATAAAGTTGGAAGAAATTATTTTGTGCCTGGATATCAAATCTTTTAGCAGAAGTTTGAAGAACAAAACCAGCAACGGCAGTATTTCCAGTTTGTAATTTTAATCTACAATTTCCACTAGCAGTTTCTATGTGTCCCCTTTCATCTATATTCCCACCAGTTCCAAATCCAAACTTACCATCAGAAGTTATACGAAGTCTTTCAGTTTCTGCGCCACTTGCAGCAGTTCTAAAAATTATACCTGTACTTGTTGTGCCAACTCCTCCACCGGTAATTACAGCATTACCACTATTAACTCCAATTGCTGCATATTCACTAGATTCATCTGCACCAGTAATTCCAAGTATATTTTGATTATCACTTCCATTAAAAACGTTAAATTTAGTTCCAATCGCCCCAGTTGATCCACCTACATTTATCTTACCATCAGAATTTATACGAAGTCTTTCTGTACTACCACCAGATCCAAATGCAAGATATGTATCTGAAGCAGAGCCATTGGGTGGTCTTGTAGCTTTTACAAATGCTCCTTCACCATCAGAAAATTGGAAAGAATAAGTATTATTTCTATCTAAAGAATTATTAGCTGAGTTTTCTTGAATTACATTTGGATCACCAGCTTTCTTAACATGAAGTATTGCTGAGGGATTGTTCTCTCCAATACCAACACTACCATCTTGAAGAATTGTAAATGCTTGAACTTGAGTTCCTGCTTGGTTATCAGAGAATATCGCAAAAGCATTAGCATTTTGACTTCCAGATCCCAAATACTTAAGCGAGAATCCATACTGGGCGCTATCAGACTCTCCATTATTATTGTTTGCATCACCATCAACTCTAATAAGAGTCACATCATTACTGCCGCCCCCAGCACCAACACGAATTGCTGTTCCGTTATTTTCAGATACAAGACGAATTGTTGATGCTGATTCACCGAGGTCTAATGTATAGGCAGGATTTGGTTCATTAATACCAACCCTTCCGGTGGTGGTTATACGAACTTTTTCCGCAGGGGTGGCATTGACAGCAGTATGAAATGAAATATCACCATCAGAATTTTTTAGTGAAACATCATTTGCTTGTGAAGGATGAGTGCTATTATAACCAATAATATATTTGCCTAAAGAATTTCCATCTCCAAGAATTTTGAATATTCCGACACCAACAGAACCACTAGGAGCATCAGATGCATCAATTCTTATTTCTCTTCCATATACATTATTATCTGCTGAATATACTGTAAAACGTGCTTGTAAATCATCAGTTCCAATACCTACTCTTTGATTACCATCAACTCGAAGTGCTTCAATACCAGCAGTTTCTACAGCAAATCTATCTGTAGCAGGGAATCTAATAGCGGTGTTTGTATCTCCGTAATGTCTTATGCCATCAGCAATGTCTAAATTACCATCTCCGGTAATTGTTCCCATCACATCTAAACCATTATTAGCATTTAGATTAGGATAAATTGTTACACCCCCAGCTGTAGCAGCAATTTTTACTTGATTGTTAGTAACGTCGTAAATACTAAATGATCCGCCCTGGTTTCTTAGTCGGTAGTTTGCATCAGCCGTGTCTGGGTCTTTTAATTCTATAAATGCATTTTGCTTTGATACCGTTATATCTCCAATGACTTCTAATTTTGTTGTCGGACTATCAGTACCAATACCAACTTGGTGGTTTACAGCATCAACACTAAACGTCGGGACTCCTGACTGCACATCAAAATCTATCCCACCTATTGCATCTAGGTCAAGGAACGCAGAATCAATACGGGTTAAGGGCATAACAACCTTATAACTTTAATTACAATATTTCTACTGTAACTTTAAACTTGGGATTAATTATCTGTCTACGTAGATTCTAATTGAGTAATGCGAGCTTCTAACTGTTCAATTTTAGTAATTGCTTCTTGCAGCGCGGCAGTTAGCACAGGAACCAGCCTAGAATGATCAATTCCTTGATATACAGGTTGTTCTCCAGTTTTTACCCAAGTACGAGTGCGAACGTGGGTGGTGTTATCAATTGTCTCCTCCCAAGACATTTCATCTGCAGAGGGTTCAGTGTAACCAGCTGAAATGACAGTTCCGTCCCATTCAGTGAGTGTGCCAACGTCTTCCATTTCATCTTTTGTTCCAGTGGCACATTCCGGCACAACTTCCTGCGCCTCATGGGCAAAAAAGCCGTCAAGGGTTTCGTCAGGGTCGCCGATGAAGTTAAAACGTTTTGGCTGAAGTTGTTTAACACGATTGATTGCGTTATCTAAAACAACAACGTTTTCTTTGAGACGGTAATCTGATGTTGTGTTAAAGGTTACGCTGTTTGAGTTCATTGTAACCCGTCCCTTCTCGTTTCCGTTTCGCCGGAAAGAAACAATGTCGCCGTTGTTATTTCTGTTGAAATAAGCGGCAGTGTTGTCTTTTCTTGAGCAGAACATCGAGGTTCCCTGCGACGCGTCCTCGATGTGGAAACCACCATTGCTGTTGTTGTGGCCAGGAAAGGTATTAGTTGTCGCTACTCGGAAGTCATTAGCGACTCGCATTGGTTTGTATGCGTGAATCTCACCTGTATCGAAGTTGCAGATCTCTTGGTTGTTGGCCCAGATCTCAAATTGTCCGTCGCCGTTTTGAGCAATTCCTGTGTCGCTATCTCCGATTGCAAGACAGTGCGCTCGACCTGCCAAGTTGCTTCCAGGCGTCGCGCCAATACCAATGTCGCCTGAAACTATTAATGTAGATTCACCGTTAGCTGTAGGTTTAAGCTGCATAGCGTTATAGATGCTACTCCCAGTAGGGTTAAATCTCCATCTAAACTGCTCTTGGTTATTATCGTCTGTTAAATTAAAATCTAAGTATGTGTTACTACCACTTACAGTAGTAGTAATGTTTGCTGTATCTGTAGAGTTAGCAGCAAAGTTAATTTTTGTTGCCCAGATATTTGCCCATCGTCTCGAGCTAGTGCCAAGAGCACCGGTATTGTTAGCACTAGGTCTGATGATACCAGAATCTTCTAGAATAATCTTATCAGATCCGTTATCACGGAAGACCATTCCGTTTTGCTTGAAGTCAACGTAAGTCCATCCGTTGCTGTTATGCCTAATTGTCGTATCATCACTGCTTCCAAGGTAAATATATTCTTCATCAGCAAAATCTAAGTGTCCACGGATATTTACCCTACCATTAAATGTAATTTCACCGGAAGCTGAGTCGTTAGCATCTGACCTTAAAAAACTTCCACCTTGGATACCATCTACTGTGTCTGCATCTAGACCAGAACCAGAACCATCGTTTGCAGCATGCCATACTTTATATTTAGCAGCACCTCTAGACCATCCACCCCAGAACAAGTCGTTGGTCTCGCGATTAAGTCCAAAATATGCTGCATATCTTCCAGCAATATGGAAGGCCATTGCTGCATCTGAGTTGGATGTATTTGAATTTTGATATACCTCTAATGGGAAGCGTGAGCCGCCACTGTTTCCCGCGTTTCTTCCATCGACGCATCTAAACCGCATGACACGGCCTGACGTTTGGCCGTCATACTGGTCGCTGGTGTTTGACCTTAGATAGTTCCCATCACCTGCAGTTGCTGAGACTCCGAGAAATGTTCTGATTGCGCTGGGGCTATTGCAAACTCTGAGATAGTTATCGTTGCTGTTATTAATTCGGTAAACTATGCCACCGCTAATGGTGCTTTGGTTTTGATACGATTGGCGTACTAATCTGCAATTGATATCACTAGATCCATTCCTTTTGACAACTGTATTAGCAGTATTTGCGTCTGTAACATCAGAAGCACCTGCAATTGTGCCGCCAATGAAGTTACCGCTTCCATTAATTCCTTTTGCTGTTCCATCAACAAAGAAACCACCATCTGCGCGGATGTAACGCGGAGTGTAGATATTCTTAGCAGTAGTTTGGTTGATCCTAAGCCACACAGTGTCTTGACTTGTAATTTCACCCACTTTGGTTTGAGTTCCAGGAGTTTCAGAGTCACCCATATAGAAATGTATACCCTCTCCGTTTATTATTGTTCGACGCGGATACCATCCAGATTGAAAGTTATTATTACCAGCTGATGTTGAAACCACCACGCCCTGCTCGGAATTGAGATAGATCTGTTCGGCGGTCTGTCCTGAAAATTTACCAGCAGCTTCACCAGCATTAAGTACAAGCTGAGTACCGTTGGCGCGTATCTCCTGTGTTTGGACTCTGGTAGTAGGTGTGATTACATCCGGTATGCGGGCATCAGGAATTGTTCCGGCGTTTAAGTTAGAAGCATTAAAAATACTACTACCAGATACTGTCGGAGTATAGTTAAAGTTTGTTACTCCTGTATCGGCATCAGTCGTCCAAAAAGTTGTTCCATCAGACGATCTTTCAAATCCTAATGTATTAGGAGTTGCTCTGTATACAAAATCTATCGAGTCAGCGTCTACAGTTCCACTTGAGTCAGATGCAAATCGAATAAAGTTAGGACCGCTGCCTTTGACAAGTATTATAGGGTTTGAACCATCACTAGATGCAGTTATGGTCCCTGTAAACTGGTCGTCGGCATCAGACCTTAAGAATGAACCTTGATGAAGGTTATCAAGTAAATCAGCATTCAACCCTGACCCAGGACCATCATTGCCTTCGTGCCAAATTGTTCTGTCTCCCGTACCGTCGTGGAAGCTAATGTAGCTGCTTATACTAAGAAATTTGCCTGTTCTACTATTTCTAACATACGCATTAGTGTTTGTGAATTGAATATATCCATTTTCTGTGCCACTCGTGCTCATTTTCAGATAAGGCCCAGTGTTTGAACCGTCGTACTCAATGAAGGCGCCAGAGGACGCCGTGCTAGTTAAGTTCCCACTAAATGTATCATTAGCATCAGACCTGATGAATTGTGAACTATCTAAGTTGTCTAAAGTGGTTGCATTACTAGCAATAATACCAGTTAGACTTGACCCGTCTATAGCTGGTAATGTTCCTGTTAAATTAGCAGCGTTTGTATAATAAGAACCTTGTTGGCCGTCAAGAGTGTCCGCATCTAAACCATTACCACTTCCTTCGTCGGCAACTGTTAAAACTCTGTTTCCGTCAATTACTATTCTTGCACTAGTTGCATCTGAAATTAAATCAATATTTCTATCATTTGCATTTGCCCCACCACCAGCTTCAGTATCAGTATTTTGAATTCTAAACCTAACAGTAGAACTTGCTTCATCATTTTTAGTGAGGAAAGTAGTAGCACTGTCACCCCGGCTTATTCTAGTGAACTCATTAGAGGTGCTTCCGTGTCTAGAAATATATAAGAAGTTGCTTTCAGTATCGCTATCAAATACTATATCACCGCCTTCTACGTCGATGCCACCAAGTACATCAACGCCAGTAGACGTGGTTCTAAATTTTAAATTATCACCAGTTCCACCATAATGAAGTCCAACTCCAGCATTAGTTCCCGGTTTTAATTGAATGCCTTGAATTTTAGATGTGTTTTGTTGTCCTATTATGATATTACTAGCATCACTCCAGCTTAATAAGCTTCTAATATATCCATCGTCAACTCCAACAATTTTTTTTCCACTAGGAAGAGCAATTGCTGCAGATGTTGATGTGTCGGATCCCCCACCTCCAGCCGGATCATAACTTTGCAAAGTGCTATCAAATTCAAGAGTTCCTTGGAGTGTAGAAAGACCAGAGACATTTAAAGTATCAGTATCTGTTTTCCCTGTTACGTCAATACCAGTAGATGTTGTTTCAAGTTTTACGCTATTATCGTAATAAAGACTTATTGCTCCATTTTGAGAAGCACTAAGCATATTCTCGTTAGTAGTGGATCTAATACGAACAGTACTTCCCTTCATGATGAGAGCACCAGTTCCAGTATCTTCTATATAACTGTTACTACTATCATGATAAATTTGCAGATCATTACTACTACCTGCAGTAAACCTACCACTATCATCTGGAATAGAGACATATCCACCAGAAGTTATACGAAGGCTTTCTGTTGGTGATGCAGATCCGTCTGGAGTAGTGCTAAAAACAATAGCACCTGGAAAATCATTAGCACCCGGTGCTGCATCGGCTATTGTTTCAATTCTTGCATAAGCATTATTACCATTATCAGTAAAAGTAAGACTTCCAAACAAGTAATCTTGCATTTCGTGAATGAGCATCACCACCAGAAGGTTCACTATTTGTTCCTAATAGAATGTAACCATTTGGAGTAGCATTAAGTCTAGAAGAATTACTAGTTGTAAGTCTAATGTAATCATTAGAAGGGAAACTGATATGGGTATTAGTATCTCCGGTATGAATAATTTTTTCAGCTATTTCTATGTCACCATTAATTTCTACACCACCAGTTTTAGCGGTGAGTACAGTATCATTGCCATCAACTCTAATAACAACATCATCATTAGCTCTTAAGAATAAATCACCGCCACTTGCGTTATTATCAATAAAGAATTGACCAGTTGCATTTTGAATAACAGAATTATTGCCATCATGGACTATTTGTAAGTCAGTACTGTTACCAAAGTTTGCGTACTTTCCATCAAAATGTTTTGTATTGCCATTAAATGTAGAAGAACCTGAGACGTTTAATGTATCCGTATCAGTGAGACCTGTTATATCAACACCAGTAGAAGTTGTTTCAAATTTCTTAGAGTTGTCGTAATAAAGTTCTACGGCCCCATCTTCAATAAACTTAGCAAGTTGCTCAGTATCCGTGTCGTTTCTAAAAGAATACAAATCCGATTTAAATATTAACGCTCCCGTCCCGCTATCTTGAATGTAACTATTTGACCCATTATGATAGATTTGAAGATCGGCTCCTTCGCCAAAAGTAATAGTTTCGTTATCTTGTAAGCTAAATCCATCAGCCGCAACTGTTCCTGTTATTGTTACACCAGTAGATGTTGTTTCAAGTTTTTTGCTACTGTCATAATAAAGCTCTACCCTATCGTCTTCATAGGCGGCAATCATCACCTCATTTGTCCCAGAATTGCGTAATTCGACTATGCTGCCGGCAATCTGTAAGTTGGTTGAAGTATCATAAATCCTAGAAACATTGCCAGAGTGATATATCCTAAGATCGTTGTCAGTGCCAAAATTTGCAATTTCGCCGTCTCCTAGGGACAGATGATCAAGATCGACCGTCGTGGAGTTAACAATGGTCTGGGTGCCCTGGACCGTTAGGTTGCCCTTAATCTCCACCGTGCCGGTATTATCTCCAATTGTGGCGGGGTCAATGACAAAGTTGGCAGGGCCATGAAGCTCGTCACCAATACTAAGATCATTATTTACTGTAAGGTTATTAGATACTGTTAAATCAACTACAGGTCCAAGAGCCCCGCCAAACTCTGTGTACAATAAAATCCAACAGTCGGTCCCTGCTGTAGGAGCAGAGGCAAAGGTAATGGTGTCGGACGTTACTGTATAGGCAGTACCCGGCTCCTGGAGCACACCGCCAAGGCTGACAATTAATGCCGAAGCAATTGGAGGGTAAACGGTATTACTCGAGTACCTCAGATCAAAAGTTACTTTGCTTCCGTTAAACTGAGACTCTAGGCTATCTAATACCTTCTGTGTTCCAATGGCCGGATTACGTCCAATATATGCCATGCTGCTTGTCTATAATATATAGTTTACTTTAAACCTTAGTCCGGCGTCTCTGATTTCTCAGGTTTGGGATCTTCTGGTCTTTTGTCAGGTTCTAGGATTAGATTGCCATTTGCATCTGTTGCGACACTAGCCTTAACCCTGTCGTCTTGACGTTCTCCAACAACCATCCAAGAAATTGTTGCGGTAGAAGAGCTGTCTTGGCATTCAATCGTTAAAATGTTTCCGCTTACAGAACCTCTAACTGCGCCCCAATCCGACTCATTAGAAGTAAAGCATTGAATGTTTCTGTTCAGGGCAACAAATGTTCCCTCTGTCATTCCAAACTTTGTATCCAAGTTAATCGTTGCAGAGCCGTCTATAAGTTCAGATTTTCCTCTGTAAATTAGATCATGAGCCGGGGCTTCAATACAAACATGGACTAAATCTTTTGTTTCAGCGAGCTCTGGGAGAGGGTGGGGGATCCTAAACGTTTTAGAACCCGAAATGGAAAGAGTTCCGTCCATCGAGTTTTCATTATCTCCTGTAAGCCAAATGCCGCGCTTAGTGCTCCAAGTTCCGTCAAAGTCTCCTCTAAAGAGATGCCCTGTTCCAGCGGTACCGCCGTCCCTGTCTAGCTTAGAGTAAACTCCGTAGGCGTTTGTCATTGCGCCACCGACGTCGTCTTGGTTTACGTTGGCATATACTCCATAGGCGTTTGTGATGGTGGTCTGATTACCATCATTTACCATGTTGGAATAAGTGCCGTACGCACTATCCACTGTTCGCCCTTGGCCAGTGGCGTTATCGGCGCACTGAGCAAGGTTATAAGCACCTCTTAGATTGGCGCAATTAATACCATCAACTCTGCCTCTAGAGTACGAACCCCACACATAATACATTTTTCCATCGTTATTATCTGTGTCATCAACGTGCACACTGCTATACGTTCCGTACGCAGACTGCCTAGTGCCAGAAGTGTTGCTGGCGTTTTGGGCGACACGGATTCTCATGTCAGTGCTTATGCCTCGGTGTGTTCTGTTCGTGGTTAGGTTTGTTCGGTTGCTGCTATCAATATCAACATTTATTCCGTATTCAGAAGAATTTGTGCTCCAGTCATGACAGTCAACAAGTACACCACCAGTGGTGGTGGCCATGCCGGTATTTCTAATAGATAGATAATAGCTCGAATGCTCTGTTGTGCCAATTCCTACACGACCTGTAATATAACTATTGCCGCTAACATGGAGTGATCTTGTAGGATCAGAGACGCCAACTCCAAGGTTGCCGTTGCTAAGCAGAACCATCTGATCCTCGATTGTTGGGTTGCCACCCATGTCTGGGCCGGTGTTCATAATGAACCTTATTTTTCCGTTTTCCTCTCTATTTACAAATCCGCATTGTTCGCCACTAGACCCCGCACCTTGGAAGATAGTAAAACCATCAGAAGAGCTCGTCCCTGTCTCAGAGTTGGTCATGTGAATCTGAGTATCACCAGTGGTTCCTTGGTGGATATGGAGTGGCCCTCTAGCAACAGTTGATACTCCAACGCCTACTTGACCACTCGGAGTTATACGAATTTTTTCTGTTGCATTTGTATAAGGGGAATTAGTTCCGGTTTTAAAAACAATACCACCATGACTAGCAACAGAATTTGATAGAGTTAACTCATTATTTAATTGTTCAATAGCAGATTCTTCTAGTCCGCCATCTTGTTTGAATATTATTCTCGGATTGTCATGTTCTTCATTGTTATCTGTATCAGATTCAAGTATCAGCTCGCAATCACCGGAAGTTCCTGATGAAATGTGTACAGTTCCTTGCGGATTATTAGTTCCAATTCCAATGTGATTATTATTTAATACACATAAAGCTTCACCGCTTATTGTATCAACAGTTATTCTTGCGGTTCCCCCGGCATTTGATTTAATTTTGTGCTGAAAGCCATAAGCCCCCCAGTTACTAGTGGCTCCTGACCACGACGTTGATCCTGCAATAAGGTAAGTTCCGTCTTGATTGTTTCCATAGGCAACTGGGCTACTTTTGATAGCTCCAAAAACATCAAGTTTTGTACTTGGAGCATTTGTTCCAATACCGACGTTACCATCAGAAGTTATACGAAGTCTTTCATTTGTGATGTGTACATTATTTGTATCTCCACTTCGACCAGTGGAACCAGTGCGGAATGTTATGCCTGTAGGCATGTCGTTATTTGCATCAAAAGAATTCTCAGCAACACCGTGAATAGCCGCAGCATATAAGATGTTGCCCGTGCTGCCAGTAGAGTGGTTACCTCCAAATGCAACAGTGCCTAGTATGCTATCGGATCCCTGAATCTTAGCATCCGTGCGATTTTTTGCTAAGAGTAATTTTCCAGAAAAACTATGATGAACATTACCATCTTGTCTCTTTCCAATGACTTCAATTGCTGGTGCTTGGGTGCTCGTGCTGCTATCCTCTACCAGAATACCACCAGCATTTTGTGTACCACGCACGTGGAGTCGGGCGGATGGGGCGGTAGTGTTAATGCCTACGGAGCCAGCTGCTGAAATTGCAATTCTAGTGGAGCCGTTAGTTCGGAAACGGTGCTCGTTAGAATCATAAAACATCCTGTCACTATACGTAGGATTCATAGGATTACCTAAATCAACCTCGGCTTTGATGGTAGATTCTGTATTATAAGCTCCGCCAAAATACCCCGAGAAAGAAATTGTGCCAATATCATCGCCGGTTTGAACATCGGCAATTGTTCCCGATCCGCCTCTTGATTTTTGAAAATTAAAATGGCTATCGTTTCCGTTGCCCACGTGTGTTCTAAGAGTAATGCTATTGCCGGAGCTGTTTTGAACTACAAGGTTACCTCCGTTTACATCTAAAAGAGCTTCTGGACTATCCGTCCCAATACCAACGCTGCCACCAGAGCCTATACGAACTCTTGAAGATCCACCGGTATTAAATTCTAATGCTTCTTGATCAGTACCAATAGATCTAATGAAAGGATTATCACCGCCACTTGCTGCTTGCCATTCTAATTGAGCATTTGCTGTTTTTAATTGAACATTACCATCAGAGGTTATACGAAGTCTTTCTTCTTGGGGAGTACTACCATTATAAAGAGAAAAAGTAAGATCAGCAGTATTAGTACCAGTACGAATCGCTCTAATATCTGCACCATGAACTGAAGTATTAGATGTAGAGTTGATTAATCTGAGTCCTGTGGATAAAGAACCATCATTTGCAACTCCATTTGACTGTAAAGTTAAAAGAAGATTATCAGTTGATTCACTTCCACCTTTTACATGTAAATTACTATTAAGGTTTTGAACACCGACACCAAATCTACCAACTTCATCAAATCTTCCATACTCATTGGTGTCAGTATTATCTCTACCACGGAAAACAATTTGACCATCAGAATTTTCATTTCTACTTTCAATTATAAGAAGACCATTATTTGAAACAATTTGCCCAAATTGACTTGTTCCATCTAAATCTTTTATTCTAATTGCAGGAGATCCAGTTCCAGCAATTTCAAGTTTTGTTGCTGGGCTGTCCGTACCAATACCAACCCTACCATCAGAAGTTATACGAAGTTTTTCTCCAACTGATGTTCCATTATGAGTTTGAAATATGATGTTTCTGCTAGTGGCATTATTTAGAATTTGCAAATCACCAGAATTATACTGATAAATTTCAATATCTCCACTAGCATCAGTATCTCTTATAAGCAATCCTGGTGAAGGACTATCGTCTTCGATACGTATTTTTCCACGAACATCCAATCTTTCTCCTGGATTATCGGTTCCGATACCAACCCGACCAGCAGAAGTTATACGAAGTCTTTCTGTTGGTGACGCACCACCATCGGGACTTGTCTTAAATACAAGATCTGATGGCATATCAGTTGTTGAATTTACAGCACCAGAAACAAGTGCTTCAATTGTTGCTCCTAAATTGTTAGTAGTTCCATCATCATTATATCCTCTCCAATCTATTCTACCTAAGGAGTCACCATCTGCTACTTCTGAGAAGTTACCAACTCCAGTACTTTTACTTCTATAGAATGTTAATCTTCCACCAGCAGTAGCACCACTTGAAAATCCAAGGATATCAATGCCATCTTGACTATTAGTAAAGACTTGTAATTTACCACTGCCGTCAGAGGAATCATGATTTACTAATAAATCACCATCGGCAGTTATGCGAAGTCTTTCTGTAGTTCCTCCTGCTCTAAAACGCAAACTATTAGATGAAGTTAATTCAACTGTTCCACCTGTCGTACCATTATTTCTCAATCTTAATACAGGACTTCCATTAGTATCATCAATAACAACTTCACTATTAGCACCCTTCACAACTAATGCTTTATCAGGATCAGTAATTCCAATCCCAACATTACCTGCAAAATAATTCGGAGCAGTACCGTCCATATAGACGTTCCATCTATTTGTACCAGTAGCTATCTCCCCTCTAAATCCGTAGTTATTTGTTCCTGCAGTCCAGGTATTTTTTACCTCAAATCCTATAAGATTTGTAATCGTGGTATCCGCATGAATAGTACCGCTTCCGACAGAAGCCGAGTACCCTTCGAGTTTAGAAATTGTATATCCTGTACCGTTATTGCCATCGGTTCTTACTTGAACAAAGTTATAATATGCTGTCCCTGTTACATCCGGTTGAACGAGACCGTTGTTTAAGAAACTATAATACGTAGTAGTGTTCTCTCCACCGACGTCTTTTGATAATCTTAAGTTGGCGGATGCAGAGGTAGCGCTACCTATTGCTAATTTTGTGGAGAATTTAAAAGATTTATTACTATCAATCCATGTTAAACTCTCATTAGCCCCATCAATTGTAATTCCGGCACCGTTAGCTGCTGCGCTATTTGCGGCTCCAGAAGCTAATACAATATTCTTATCGTCAACAGTAAGCGTTGTGGAGTTGATAGTTGTGGTTGTACCATCGACCTGAAGGTCTCCTTTAATAACAACAGTTCCGGTATTATCTCCAACAACAGCTGGGTCAATGTTAAGCGTGGCAGGACCAGTAATTGTGCCTAAAGGCACGTCGATACCAGTAGAGGTGGTTTCAAATGCCAGAATGCCATCGTGGTAAAGCTCTACTTCTCCATTTTGCTTGAACTTAGCATAATCTTCTACGCCGCTATTACCTTCATAATAGAATAAGAAAGCAGAAGCTGCTCTCATCCTAATTTGGCCCTGGTTATTATCTATATGAGCAGTGCCGCCATCATAATAGATCTGAAAATCGTCGTCAGTTCCTAGGAGAAGTTTTCCATCGTCAGGAAGGTCTACATTTCCTGTTACGCTAATTCCAGAATCATTGGTGGATAATTTTACATTATCATTACTGTATAATTTTACATTATTATCACTTCCACCTACTATCATGTAATTCTCATCTTTACCCTGGTTTTTAAACGTAATATTATTACCAGATATTATAAGACTACCTGGTCCAACATCAGAAACATATGAATCACTTCCATCAAAATGAATTTCTAGGTTATTACTATTACCAAGGAGGATTTTTTTAGCATCATCAAGATGCAGATCTCCACCATTTATTCTCAGAGTAGTCGAAGTGTTAACTGACTCTGGTAAAAATATTGCGTCTACGTGATTACCGATATGTGGCATAATTATTACGAGGTGATTTCAAGAGCGTTAACAATTACATCGAGAGAAGAGGCTGTGTCCGATGTTACCACAATCTTATCCCCGGCCGTTGCCGTGGCGTTGTACTCTAAGATCAGCTTCTGACCAGCCATGATTTCTAAAGTTGAGCCAGATGGGATCGGGATGTTTTTTGCTAAGTAGACGTCATCAGAAGGCGCGGCGGTTGTTCCAGCGGCTGGGCGATCAATTTGAACATCTACGTTTATAGGAGACGAGTGAATGTTTGATAACGCAATACCAATGACAATAGCTGTTTTCGTTGATGCAGATCCTAGCTCTACCTCATATGCCGTAGCAGTTGTTGTACCTACAGAGGATTTTGTGTATGCTTTAAATGTATTTGCCATGGGTTAGCTTCTTATCCTAGCGCAATTGCCAAGGCAATGATGTCATCGACTGTTGAAGCATTAGAGGCAAGAGTTTTTACCTCGTTAATTGCAGCAACAGCGTTTGTTTTATCTGTTGTTGTTAGAGAGTTAAGTGCTCCAACATCAACTAATTGTCCAGTGTTTGTAATTACTTCTCTTGTTGCCGGGCCCATACCACCACCGGCAATCAGTGTGGCTTCGCCACTACCGACCGTCAAGCCATGCTTGATGTGAAAATGCTTATTTGTTGCCATAGGTTCACTTTCCCCTGTGCCAAATTGTAATATCTATCTAAGACTTTAAACAATAATTGGCTCAGGAGAGAACCGAAGTTCTTACTACTTTTATCTCGAGTCTGTTAGAAATTGTAGAATATTTTGTAAAAAATATATCAACCTCGTTGTCAACTGTGTCTATGGAAGCAGAAAAATCTCCCATTCTGTCTCCAGGTACAGAAGCGGTTCCATAATCTACAATAGATACATCAGTTCCGTTGTGAATTACTAGTAACTCTGTAATTTGATGATTTGCACTTCCACCGGCATCAAGCATAGATACCTGAACAAAGAATTTAGCTGATCTATATGTTGTGGAGAAAGAATCTATTTTTGTTGCCGAAGGGGCTCCTTGAGGTGCTTCCGATCTATCTACTTTTGTTTGGATCTTACTTCTAGCATCTCCATCCCACCTAAATCCATAAGCACCAAATGTAATCTCGTCGTTAAGATTAACCTCTAGCTCTCCGTCATTGGCTGTAAATGTTTGAAAGTTATTAGTATTAAGTCTGTAAGCAGCTTGAGTGTCTTGTGTAGATCCAATCCAAATGTATCCACTTGGCAGCGCTTCAGACTCGTTAATATTCGGATGGTTAACAAAAATTCTACCTTCAGTTGCACTTTCATTAACAAGAATTCCTACTGGTTGTCTAATGCCATTTGCAACTAACGTGGGAGTAAGACTTAAGCCCCCGCTTGGTTTTACATATAAAGTTTTCCCCGAGTCATCACCAGAGGTGCCGCCGTTAATAGCAGAGGTATTTAAATTTGTTAGTTCTCCAAAAATAGTAATTATTCCAATCTGACCCGCAGGGATAGAAGAATTAGCTAAGCCAATCGCCCTCATTTTATTCGAGTTTGCAGCATCTGCTTTTTCTACAATTACTCTTTTCTTAATTGGATCTACTCCAGTAAAATAAACTGGGTCAGCCTGTGCAATAGTATTTGCTCCTCCATTTTTTATCTCAAGAGTTACTGCACTTGCTGCCTCAAGAGGAAAAACAGTATTTCCAGATCTAGCATAAACTCTAATGTTGCCGCTAGTTGTATTTTTATAAACGTCCCAAGTACCATCTGCAATTTGAGAAACGTCAGGAGTATCATCTAAATCTTTTACTTTAAAGTTTCCAGACTGAATTACATTGTAAGAGCTATCTAAAGTAATCTGAGGAAAATAATTTATACGTATATTACCTGAAGAAGAGACATTATTTGATCCGTCAAATAGCTTAAAACTATTTAAATCGGCGTCTGCAATAGTATACTCTCCTGAAGTAAGTGGCGAAGGATCACCATTACTCAAAGTAGACAAAACAAATATTTTTTCTCCGTTAAATAATCCGTGGTTATTATAGGTAAATGTTGCAGGAGTACCAGTTACAGAATCTGTCTGAAAAGTAAGTCCAGTGTCTGAGCTTATTACCACTGAGTCAGAAGTTATATCTATGTCAGAAGAATCTATAACAAGATTATTTGCATTTAAGGTAACCCCAGTAGCAAAATTATGTCCATCATTTATAACTAATGTGTTAGCCTTTGTAGTGTCCGTTTCATCTGCACTGGGAATGTTAGTAGCGTATCCTCTTAAAGCAGATTTGTTATTAATTTTTAATTGATTGCGATCAGTATGTATATAGTCAGATCCATCTGTTCCGTCTTTAAATTGATCTAAATAGTCATCTAAAAGGCCATAAAGACCACCACCAACTAACACCCAGTCACCACTACCAGAATTTAAATATTTGTTCCAAATGTAAATATCTACTCCTGTGTTTGTATCCGAAGATCCAGGAATTGCCCTCTTCTTTAACCAAATTTCTCCATGAGATAGTTCTTGGTATCCTAAAGAAATTGCAGTTGGATCGGGTGCTACTTCAGAGTAATAAACTCCTCCTACTTTTCTAATTTTATTTTCAAGATCTTTTAAATAAATTGCCGGATCTTGTTGATTAAATGCGACGGCCAACTCTCCGTACTGGATATCAGTAGTTAGAGGTCTTTTTTGGTGTACAGAAGTTCTCCTGTGGAGAATAATATCTCTTGGAGATGTAGAAGGGCTTGGCATATTTTAGTACTCTAAAGCGTCAACTATGTAATTTTCATCAACGTCATTAATAACGTCATCTAACGTTGTTGTGATAAATGTTTCCATATATAGCTTATTTACAGCATCAGATGGGCTTACTGGATTTGCCACACCAGAAACTCTTTTATTATTTGTAAATAACGCGATATTTCCACTATTTACATTTTCACCTATACTTGTGTAATTTGTAAATTTAGCCTTACCATCAGCATAAATTGCTGCAAGAAAGTCTGTTGATGTGTTTTCCCATCTTTGTACTTCAGTTGTTTCCGTATTATTTGACGACCTAACTAATAAACTAAAAGGTAGAGAAGTAGAGCTAGGAGAAATAGTTATTTCTGTTATAGAAGAAGGAGCTCTAGAAACATAATCTCCAGAAACAGAGACCCCAGAAATTAAACTATCAACTTGGGATTTCGTGTATAAGATAGAACTTTGATAGTAATTGCTCGTAAGGTTATTATTTACTTGGCTTTCTAATGCAGAAACTGCCGTTGATAGCTCTGTGTCTGTGGCATAATTGCTCAAACTTAAAGCTGTGATTTTTTCATCAACTTCGGACTTATTGTATACTTCTGTATTAGTATAGACACTTGTGCTATCTATTTTAGAGGCAAGAGCTTTGTCAATTTGCCTTCTAGTATAATAGTCTCTAATATCTATCTCTCTATTTACACCCGAGCCACCACCTTTAAGAACATTTGGAGAAGAGCTTACTTGACCAGCGCTTGAAACTGTTGTTTTAGGAGCAGATAATATTTGTCCTCCTGTAGAACAACTTCCAGAACTGCCGCCCCCACTAAAAACGTTAGGAGAAGAACTTGCTGATCCGCCGCTAGAGCTTGTTTGTCTAGAAGAGGACAAATTTTGTCTGCTTGTAGAACAGGTACCTGAGCTATTTCCACCAAATACATTAGCCATATTCTATTTTAAACTACGGAGGATCTAGTTGATCTATCTCTTCGTCTGTTAGTACTCTGGGCTCAGTACATTCTAATCTTTCATTTAATGTTTTTATATTATCTTCTTCGCAGATATACTTACCTTCTAAATTATAATAAGGTATAGGTTGCTCTACATAATGGCCTAACGATCCTATTTCTACAAGTTGATAATTAGGTAAGTCTCTTTTTCTTTGAGGCTCTAAACATTTGTTTCTTCCGGTTTGTAAACAGTAAAGTCTTTCCCAGAGAAGTAATCCGAGAGTGTTTGCAGTTCCTCCCATTAAAGAGTGATTAACGCAATAGTAATAAAGGGTCGGTGTGCCTTCTGGTACTATAATTTCAGTATACGCTCCGGTGCTGCCAGCAGTACCAACTATAGTTACACCCTGAGTAAATTCAGTTCCTCCGCCATGAGTGCCATTAGGCGTAGTAGAAAAGCGTATTGGATGATTGGCGTTAGAGCTATCATCTTGCTTAAAGCGATAAGTCTGGCCTTCTCTGAGATTTAAAGTGGGTTGCTGAGAACCATCGATAAAGTAACGATTACCATCAACTACGCCTTGTACTGTTACTGTATAACTAGTAGTTTCTGAAGAGGGCTTTAGACGAGATTTAAATTGTTTTAGTTCATTAAAATTTGACTCTGTGGCGGGAATGTCTTGGATGGCAAGATACACGCAAACAGTATCTTCGCAAACGCCTTTTACTAAAACACAATCTCCTCTTTCATAGAAATTTTCTTTTCTAACCCTTGCTTCTAGCCATCTATCAGAACTCTTATCACTTGCACATTCGTATTCCGATTCTCTTTCTTTTAACCTTTCAATAAACTCTGCAGTTGAAACCCCCGCAGTATTACAAGTGCTAATTGCTTGTTCAAAAAAGTTATCTTCCCATTCGCCAGAGTAATTTTTCCATTTTTTCCAGAAAAATTCTAAATCGTAATAATGACAACGTTCTTCCAGCTCTTCTAAAGTAGGCAGGCCAAATGGTTCTGATAATTCAATACAGCAAACTTGATCCCACTTAGTTTTATCAAGCGGACCGGCAATTGCTACGATATCTTGGTTAGCCTCATATAGACAAACTTTATACCCGTCGTCTTCAATATAAAGAACTCTGTCTCCATCAAAATAAGCATAAAGAGCAGCATACTTAGCTATCTTCCACTTATCATCTGTGAGTGAATAATTTAAATTAGATCTAACAGATACATCAATGTCCCAAGGAAAAATTATATCGCCCCAAGAACGATACAATCCTCTCTGCGGATCGTACAACGCATACTCATCGAATAATTCTTCGACCGTCGTACCGCAGGTATTTACGTCTCTTGCGCAGGACTTATCTACTACTTCGTCTTCAACCGAAATGCTATCTATTGCAGCCTTTTGCTCTTCCGTTAATTCAGAAAAGCAATTTTTAAAATAAAGGTTGGAGAGCGACATGCTTCAACCCTCCTAGTGATAATAGATCAATTGTAAGTGAATGTGTCCATTACAAATGTAAGCTCAAGAGTAGAAACATTTGTAGAGGATCTGTCGGCCTGACCAAAGTTAAGAGAAGTAATCTGAGCATCAGGAACAGTAATAGTTCTATTTCCTAGGGGAGAAGGATCTTCACCACAACTAACAGGAGTAACAGTTAGAGTAATAAAAGAGCAATCATAGGTCTTCCAGAAGTCGACAATATCGGCGTGCTTTTCAGGGTCAAAAGGAGCAGTGATAGTAACTTCAGAAAGAGTACGAGGACCCTTAAGCTGGAAGATACGACCTCTTACGCCATCCGCATACTGAGTAGTGGCAGATGTGTCCCTAATTCCAGAGAAGGTTGTGAAATAGTGCTGGAAAGGAGAAGCCTGAATCCAGTACTGGGCTTGGGTAATTGGCTTATAAGATAGCATAGCAATTAGAATATATGCAATATTTCTAATAACTATTTAAACTAGGTAAACTATTGAAAATAAGGATCGAACCAGCGCCAGTATCCTTTAGATTCTGGATCTAAAGTAATTGCCTCTCTATGTACAACATATCTATTTAGTCTAAATACATTATTATAAAGATTTACAAGTGAAACAGAATCCTCTTCTGTAAATCCTTCTTGTTCCAAAGATGCCTTTAGTCTTTGAAGTTCGTTCATATACAAACTTTTAGGCTCTAGAGATTCTGGAGGTTGACGACGTACATTTTTAATTTCTTCAAATAGTCTATCAATGACGTAAATAATTTCTCCAGGAGAAGTATATTCGTCAATATCGAGCCTAGAAATTGTCATTTCATTTCCTGTGGCATCCGAAACGATTCTTTGGAAGCCTACGTCATCAATACTACCCTTAAAGTTAGAAGAGATAGTCTCAGAGATTCTCTCTTTTAAAGAGCCCTCATCAAAGTCGAATAGCTTCATAAGGTCGGTGCCAAAGTCCATGTCTTCGGCCATAGGGGCTTCTTCTTCTGCAGGAGGCATTAATCCTCCTCCCATCATTCCGCCTTCAGGCATGTCCTGCTTGATTAGTGAAGGAATATTGAGGTGGTCCCTGAGCCAATCTAAATCGTCAACAGCGTATCCAAGCGCCCCTAGCTGAGAAAGAACTTGAACAATACGTACAGGATCTTCACGTTGCTTAAGGTCTTCAAAGTTACGTACAAGACGAGGAGGGTTCTTGCCAGGATAATTAAGTTCTACAATCCATCGGACCAATGTAGAGTTAATTGTTTCATCAAGCTCTTCAGAAAAGGCTTTTGCCTTACGCATACGAACAGAGTCGGCGATTTGATCGCGAGCAAATGAGCCAACACTTCCGGTCTCTTGGCCAACAGTTGTTTCGCCATTAATTACAAAGCTGATTTGCTGATCTATATAGCTAATAAGCTGATTGTAAAGTTCTGGGCGTCCGTTGCTTTCTAACCATTGAATATCCATCTCGTCTGGGAGAACAACAGCTGTTTCTTGACCAAGACGTTGTAGAGCAGTAAATAAAGCTTGGACTTCTTCCTCTGGAGTTCCTAGGCTGAATTTACCAACAGCAGTAGGAGTTGTATGCTTATCGGCATATTGTAACCAGAAGTTAAGAAGGGTTCTTCTAAACTCTACTAAAGGATATAACTGACGACCTAATCCAGATCCGTGGACATCATTGAAATTACTATAGGCCCAATGTCTATGTAAAACAAGTGCTCTTAGAGGAATTCCCATCCCCTCTACAGGAGAAAATTTTGTAATGAGTCTTGGGCTTACAGTACCATCCTCATTTAATTTAAATAAGAATCTTCTAGGGTCTCTTATTTTTAACTCAGAAGGAACTATGTATTTGCCTTGTCTCATCCAGCAAATTTCACTAACAGACATGCCGAGTATAATTGACTCGCACATTCCTCTGACAAAGGTATCAAACCCCGCGTTACTCGCAACTAGGGATTCTTTACCATAAGACTGTCTAGTGTTTGTACCGATCCTATTGATAACTTGTCTTACAAACTCGGCAACCTCCTCATCCTCGTCGGAATTAGAGGCGGGATAAACTTCCCACGGTCTCTGTACAATTTCACCAATAAGTTTTTCCCAAGCGGCGAGAATCTGGCTATCGTTAAATAGCCTCATGTATTTCTCAATGGCTCTAGGGCCACCACCACCCTCTTCTAGGAGGATGTCATCTCTTCTTGGTAGGATTACTCCGCTATGGAGATAAGGTGCTCCGTTATAAGAATACGGATCAGACTTATATCCTGCTAAGTTTCCTTGAGACACGCCTAGGGAAAAATACCGGTCGAAAAACCCAGATTTGATGTGTCTTTGGGGATTTTCAGAGGTCATTTGGTATTTTTACACATTATTCTTTAGTTTCTTTAAACTGACCTTCTTCATTTACCTTAGTTACGTCTGTAAGAACCGTTTCTAGATTCATGAGTTTTTCTGTTAACTCTTCTCTAGTTAGCTTACCTTCGTTCCATTCTGCAATTAGTTCTTCTGCTCCCTCTACGGTTACAGTTTGCCCGGTGGTCAAGATGTTAATTCCTTTTTCCATTTTTCGTGTTCTTTGCGAATAGTGAGATAGAAATCTTTGTAAGTCTTACGCCAAACGTCGTCGTATTTCCTTACATATTTGAAATAACTGTTTTCCCAAGTTTCTTGGGTATATACTTCTTTATACTCTTCAGGAATATTTTTTGAGAAGTTTTCAAGTTCGATTGCAAGAATAGCAGACATAAAGTCTCCTCGCTTGGCAATCATTTGATTTTTAAGTTCTTTAAGACAAACATTAGGAAATTTTTCTGTAATTCCGCGGAACAACGGAGACTTTAGTAAATCAGCTTTTTTCTCCAGCTTCTCTTTCTTTAGAGTTTCTTCATAGGCATTATCTAGAACAGACCCAATAAAAGACGAATTAAATTCTACGTCTGTATCTGCATTTATTTCTTTCCAGAATTTTTTAAAAGCATCGTATCCACGGACAATAGTAACGTTTGCATAAGATTGGAGCTTTTGTTTTATCTCTCTTTTAGCTGCATCAATGTAATGCATGTCTTTTCCTTCGGGCCAAAAGGCATATCTCTGCGCCAGAGAATTTGACCAAAGAAAGGTAGTCAGGAGTTTTTTGATTCTAGAGTCGGAAATATCCTTTTTAGGAAGATCATCAATATCTACAATTGCCTTCTTCCACTCATAGAAAACATCCATTGCTTTATTTTCTGAAGCGGCCCAAATAGGAGTCTTAGATAATTTTCCAATATGAGTATTATCAAGTTCTCCGTAGCCTGTTAGTTCATTTACAAGAACATCATCTTCCGAAAGGTTCTGAGAGGTAATTACTTTTGGTTTATTGCATCCTTTTACGCTTGCGTTAAGTTCTGCGATCCACTTCTCGTGAGCAAATTGTTGTTCTATCTTCCATCGATCATGCGCAAGAACTTTATCCAGAGCTGACTCTGAAATATTACACAGCGTTAAGATCTCCTGAAGTTGCATTAACGTCTAGTTTGCGTAGTTTTACATCTATATAGCTCATTATATCACGATAGCTCCAGCAATCAACAATTTTTTTAAATATTTTGCTATCAATTCTTCTAAGATCCATGCCATCTGTCAAAAGCCTATTAAGACTATCCCAGCAACTGGCACCTGGCTCATCAAATAAGAAAATTAGTTTTTCTTTTGCAGATTCATCTTCTTTTTCAAGAAAGCTAATTGCGGAAAATAACTGAGAAATAGACATACTATCCCACCCTGCAAAAATAATAAAGTCAGATCCTTTTAACGTTGCTTCTGTCACAGACTGCCTAGTTTTAACATCTACTTTCTGTTTCTCTGTTAAAATTTGTTCTAAATGCACCGTCATTTTATTAATGTCTGTAGTTGCATCTACAGATTTTGCTTTGATAATTACTACAGAAACTTTGTCGGACATGTTTAGAATTTTGCTGTAAAGCTTTAAACTCAAAGTTTAAAGTTTAAAAAAAGCCTAGCAATGCTAACAGATAAGTCAAAAAGACAGCTTCCTTTTGTTTTGTATAATATGCCAGATTTGGTAGAAGGCGCTTTTAAACAATACGAAGCTAACTTTGGTAAGTATCAAGTCGATGCTGTAAGAAAAAGCCAATATGAAGGATTTTTAGACTTATTCCAAGTAGTTGTAACAAGAATCCAAGAAGAAAAACCTGCAGAAGTTCTGCCTCTATATCAGAAGATATTGCTTCTCTTTGTAAAAGTAGATCTTAACTATCTTTTATTTGCAACTCTTATCGATTTAATCGAAGCCCAAATTTTAGGATTTATATCCTCTACAGGAAATAACGAACAATTAAATCAAAGAATTAGCTCTTATTGCCTTAAGCTAAGAAAGTCTGCTACAGAAAGAGATACATTTTTAAAGGAGTCTACAGGAGAAAGGCTTGTACAATTAATCTCTGAATACGCGCCTTCAGTGGGAGTTAATAAGCAAAGATATAGCAAAAACAACTATGACCCTGTATCTAGAAAAATATTTAGCTTAATTACAAAAGATGCATTTTGGGAAGAACAACAAGAACTATATAAGGTCGACCCTGGATATTATCAAAAGCTAACTATATATAATGACGAGTTATATTTGCTCAATGATAATATAGGAAAACCCACGGGACAATTTGATTCTTCTGAATGGAGAAAATTTTCATCAAAGTTTTTAAATAAATCAAATAAAATTAATGAAAAAATTAGAAAGAATGTAGAAAGTTATGTTTCTTCAGCTCTTGCGAATGCAAAAAACGTAAACCCTATTATTTCTGATTCTAGTGTTACTCAAAAAGACACAGGGCTAAAATACGACGAAAAAGACTTATCTCTTACGTTAGGTGGCAAAGGAAAACAGTTTGTAAGAAATCTCTTATCTCTCAGAGGTAGCCTGACCTATACTGCAGGGTCGCAAGGATCTGCTATAGGAAGCGTAGACTATGCTGCAAAATTTGATGAATATTTCTTTTCTTGTATTTTTGGAAAAAGTATAGTTTCTGGATTTTCCGATTTGGGAGGTTCTCCTTTGTTCGGAGATTTTAATACATTATATAACTATGGTCTTGTGCAAAATGAAATTGCAGGACTTTCTTTTTTAGAAGGATTTAGATCTTTAAAATCTTTTAATCAAAATATTGAACTCCCTCCAGAAGCTGTAGATGCAGGATCTGACTATGTGCCCTACGCTTTAAAAAGAGAGCCGGAAGTAGGTAATGTTATAGGAGGACAAGTTGTTACTACGGGGGATAAAACTTACGAACTAACCTATAATCCTATAGCAGCAAAATATTACTATGGACTTCAAGATAGATATAAAGGAATTACTGTTAATCCTTATTCTGAAAAAACTAATGTAGACCTTATTCTTTATGGTCTAGAAAGAATGGTTGTTATATCTGATCAATTAGCCGATGTAATAGAAAGTGTAAATGACTCTTTAAATGAAGATGGGCTTGTTCCAGGATACGAGGGATGGGGCTCTATGAAAATACACTTACAAGAATTATCAGACATATTTGTATCTACTCCTATTTTAAATACTCAGTACGCAGATAAAGAAATAATGCCTGGGTTTAATGGAGGCGTAAGGTACCTATATAACTCGTATAAGAAAATGTCCGATGTTATTGTAGATCCTATTTTTGCAGGTAGCGCAATGGAAGACTTGCTTACATGGGGAAGGGCGGTTCAAAATAATTTAGATCAAATTTTATCTGGTATAGAATCTCTAGGATACTTACCTGGTACTTTTGTAGGAGATATATCTTTTAAATTTTCCAATAAAGATAGAAGCGCTCTTGTAGATCAACTTAGATCGCTTAATTTCCAAGAAAATGAAATTAACGAGTTTTTATCTGCTGAATCTTTTAAAGATTTAATTGAAAAATTTGCCCCTATTAGCGACTCTAGAGATCAAATTTCATTTTTAAGAGGATATGAGCTTTCTCAATTACTATATGAGTTTGGAGGAGAAGAGGCGATAGATGCTTATTTACAGTATTTATACTCCAGAGATTCTAATGGATTAGAAAAACTATTAATGATTTCGCTTAAAGATAGAAGCGATGCTGTGGTATATAATGAGCAAAGATTTGGTAAATTAGTAGGTTTGCTATTAAATCTAACATTTGCAATAGATAAAAACCAAATAGAACTATTTAAAAAATTTCTTTCACAAAATCAACTAGATCTTTTTGAGTCTATTTCTTATCTTCTTAGCAATAAAGAAGTTAATTTATTAAAAGATAAAGATAGTATTTCTCTTTTAAAGCCTATTGTAAATTCTTTAATTTTTGGAACTAGTAAAGGGCTTAGCAAAGAAGCTTATAACATAGATTATCCTACCGCCAATGAAATTGCTCCTACAGAACTTAAAAAATTTACAGATGTAATTAACTACGAGATAGGAGACGTACCCACTAGAGTTCTACAAAACCTATACGATAGGAGTTTTTCTCTTACTTCAGAAGAGCTGTTTAATATATTTGGAAGCGGATCTTTTTATTCTGAATATGGACAATTAATGGATGGGTACTCAGGAGGACAGTTTACAAGAATAATTAACTTTGCCTATGTAAGTGGATTATTGCACAAATTAAGCTATTATAATAACTCGTATCAAGTACCAAACTTTTTAATTAAAAGCCCTATTTTTTCTGAGTTGGTTTTAGTTATTAAGAGTCTTTCTTCTTTAATGTCTTTAGTACTTGATAATTTTGCAAACTCTCTTGAGTTTACTCTATCTCAAAATAATAAAAACATATATCCTTTTGAAAATATTATTTCTACGTCTAATAACAAAATAGAAGAAATTTCAAATATTATAGCGGGATTAACGCCAGAAGGAAATAATTTGTCCGACTTTGGATCTCCTTCTGTAAACTCTACAGCAGAGATAATAGGTTCTCCAGGCATAGGTAATTCTCCTGTTCCAGAGTCCATTCCTTTGGAAAACTCTATAACTCCAGAACAATCTAAAATACTTTCTACAGAAATATCTACTAATTATTCTTTTATTGCACCAGCGGCATTAAGGGGGTTATCCGAATCTGAAAAATTAAATAAATTTATAGGGCTAATTGAAGACACAAAAATTATAACCGGATTTTCTCAGGAATCTACGGAAAAAGAATATGTTAATGTTCAAGTTGATAAAAATAATAATATAGTAGATAATTTAAAAGAAACCAATAAAGTACCTAAAGCATATCAAAATCCTCGATTAAGAGAGGAATTGATTCAAATTGAAGAAGATAACCTTCTTGCAAAGGGGCTGGTCTCTCAATTTAATACCATAGAGTCTTGTAAGAAATTTGGTGGTACAAAATGTGAAGAAACTTTTTCAGGTAAAGAAAATCAATGCGGAAAACCTACTAATAAAGCTGTATATTCGCAAAGAGATAATTCTAACAATTTAACTACCTCAGAAAATAGTAGTATTAAGATTGATAGGCCTTTAGGCTCAGAAGAAATAAATAAACCAAAAGAAGTATTTTTAACTCAGAATGTACCTGCTTATTTTAGCATACTTCCAGGAGAGTCTATTACCCCGTCATCAAACGGAGATCCTCTTATTAATACTCTGTCCTCTGAACCTATAGTATTTAAAAAAGATGGCTCTTCTCTAGAAGCTTTATATTCCTCTTATTATAATAGCGAGTTTGGATTAATAGAGGCTATTAAAGCAAAATTTGAAAAAGATGAGCCATTTAAATGTTCTTTGCTAGAAGATCCTTATGCCTATCAAGCATGCATGAATCTAATTAAATGTAAAAAATTTAATAGACAGGGTAATGCAAAGTTTTTAAAATTCTGTCCTAAAACCCTTTCTGGAGGATCCTTGAAATGAAAATTTACTCTAACTTTTTATTAGAAGAAAATCAAGTTTTATTACCTTTTAGCAAAAAACAATCTAATAGCTTTAACTATGTTGCATTTGAGAACACAAATATTGTTTCAAATGATGAAGCAAGGATATATAAAGAGAAAAGCACATCTGGAGGGATTTTAATAGACTCCTTTAATTATCAAATTTTGAAAGAGTTAAAAGTAACTAACCAAGGTATTGTTACCTGGGACGATTTATGGATAGATTCTGAACTTGATATAAGTATTGATCCAAAAATTGAACGGATTAACTTGCAAAGAAATAGCTTAGTATATGTAAACATAAACGAAGCAAGACATTGTTTGAAAGAACTTAATTTAGAAGGTAACGAAACATTAAAATCCGTAACTATTACAGAGGCGCAAACCCTAGAAAGGCTTGATCTAACAAACTGCTCTCAATTAGAGATAGTTAATTTAGGTTTGTCTAAAAATATAAAAGTATTGAGTTTAAAGAACTGTAGGTTAACAGAGGCTAATTTACAAAATATCCTGTGTTCTTTTACTCCAACAAAAACAGAGTCTGGTAATATAATCCCAGGTACTCTACCCCCATTTAGAAAGAAGTTTTCTACTCTGCTAGATTTAACTGGTAACGAGATAAATTGGGGTAATAAAAAAATTGCTTCTAAAATTAGGCTATTAGTTTCAAATAATTGGCTAGTTTTATGGGACAACCCTCCTCCTACAAGTGTAATCCCAATTCAGATGTACGCTTTCTTCCCCAAAAACATAGGGGATAAACAAATAGAAGGATACTACACAGGAATGCAAATACAACAGATTCCTCCGACCCCGACAGCAGGCCCAACCACTGATCCTAGTTCTCAGCCTCAAGCAGCTGCTCAAGCAAGTCAAGCTTCAGCACCCGCTCCAGCGCAGTCTCAGTCATCTCCGAGTCCCACTCCCCAGCCTACTCCGAGTCCGAGTCCTACTCCTACTCCCACCCCACAGCCTACTCCGAGCCCTACTCCGAGCCCGAGCCCTACTCCGAGCCCGAGCCCGGCTCCAAGTCCCAGCCCATCCCCATCCCCATCCCCAACACCCACGCCTTCTCCAAGTCCAGGCGGCGGTTACGGCGGTGGCTACTAATAATATACAAATAGCTCAATATTATGGCAGACCTTAGATCTAGATTTATTGAAGACTACGCTGGAGGTCTATTAAACGTCTCCAGACAAGAACTTACAAGCACAGGAGAAGTTCTTTCTCAAGATGGACTATTATCTAATGCAAGCATTTTTATAGAAGATGGCACAGGGACAAAAAGTGGATTAAAGCTAGGCGTTGCCGTTGTAGAAGCGGTAGATCCTACAACTGAAGAAGGAGTTGTAAACGTAAGATACGCAGACAGAACTTACGCAAGTATAAGAGACCTGAAGATTTTTTCTACAGCCGTTGCATCAGCACAAGCAGCTTTGTCAGATGCTGCTACGTCTTCTATTTCTAATTTAGAGAACGCATTTTTGTTACTAGAGGAATCTCAAAGAACGAGTGAAGCCGGAGTAGAAACTAGACTTAGTGTCTTTGAAGATAACCTTGATCAGGTAAGAACAATTGTAGGCTCAAATACAGGCGGACAAACTTTAGACGCAAGAGTAGATTCTTTAGAAGCTTCTCTAAATCAAGATACTTCTAATCTTAGAGCTTTAAGAGATATTATTAATAATTTTGGTCTTTTTAGTAAAGCACAGTTTGGCCCAGATGGCCCAGTTGAAACAATAAAATTTAAAGTTGAAACATCAGAGGAAGAAAAAGCCGACGGAACTTACGCAATAAATGGGCTAACCGCAAGTACCTCTGGAGGCAGCGGTTTAAACGTAACAGTAACTGTCTCAGACGGTGTAGTTAGTTCGGTAGTTGTAAATGACGGCGGAAACAATTTTAAATTAGGAGATAAGGTAATTATTGCCGGATCTAGTACTGGCACCGGCGGAAATATTACATTAGAGGTAAGAAAGTTAGCTACTACACATACCGATTACGGAGCAAACACTAACGCCCAAATTACAACGCTAGGAAATGAAATTCAAAAACTTATTGTTAAATTGAACGACGTTGTTGATATTTTAAATCCTGAATAAGTTTATAAAAAGGCTTCTGTTAGCACTGCTTTTTCTAGTCGAATCGCGTAAATCGGTCCGACTTTTTTTAGTATAGCGAGAACAATACCTTCCTCCCTGTCTTCTTCTGTAGGAAGTAATTGATCTGTTATATCTTTTAAAGACTCTTTCCCGCCTATCATCCGACCTACTTCATCAGGTCCAAACACCCATGATAGGTCTGTTTGATCTTCTGTGGCAACATAAAGACCAATAGGTTCGTTTTCTTTAAGTGCTTTCTTAAATAGAGGTATTAAATCCTCCTCCATATAAGAAATATTTTTAAAAATGTTTTTAATTTTTTCGCGAGCTTCTGGTTCTTCAAACATTACATTTTCTCAACTTCTACACCGAGTTGCTGGAGAACATCGATGCCATCTGTAATTCGGTACTCATTACGATAGTAAACTTTTTTTACTCCCGCTTGAGCAATCATTTTTGAGCAATCTGGACATGGGCTGTGAGTGCAAAACAATTCAGATCCATCTATAGATTCTGAAGATTTAGCCATTTTGACTAAAGCATTTTGTTCAGCATGGAGGACAAAGGGATTTGTACTACCATCTTCTAGCTCGCAACAATTAGTGTGAAATCCTGACGGTGTCCCGTTCCACCCATGAGCCAAGATACTCCCGTTCTTGACTACAATTGCTCCTACTTTCATTCTTTTGCAATTTGAAACCTGAGAAAATAACTCAGCAGTTTTCATGTAAGCCTCTTTAATCTCGGGTTTCATAAAATAGGTTCTTCTACTTATTATACCACTTATATCTTTTTATGTCTAATATTCTTCATACCTTGTTCCTCTCTTAAAAATTTTTTATAAGCTTCAAAGTCTCTCATGTCTTCCTCTCCTATAAAAACCATATTTGATTGAGGAGGGCGAATTCTTTTAGTAGGAATTTCTTTAGGGGCTTCTTCTGAAGGCTCGGGATCATTAAAAAAATTCTCAAGCTCTTCTTGCGGAATTTTGTGTGTTTCTTGAGTTGGTTCTTCCGCTTTAGCGGCTTTTGTTGTTCTTGGTCTTCTGGTTGTCATATTCTTCTCCTTTTACAACTTGAGCATCCCGCCCATCCTTGTACTTTAGACGGTCCTGGATATAAAGTTCCTGGTGCATCTTGGGTATAACCAGTTTCGATTAGTCCAGGAGCAAGAGTGGAATTTTTCTTAGCAGCTTTTTCTGTCCATTTTTGCCAGCCCCACATATCTTCGGAGCCATATACATGGGGATTTTGTTCTGAATTATTTGCCATAATTGCTCGGGTATTTCTACTTGGGCCGGGATTAACTCTATAAGAAGATCGTAAGTTTTTTTCTTGAGCTAGGGCCCTTTTAACGTAATCAAAGTTTTGTGTTGTCTTGTCTCTATAGTCTCTAGAAGTATTTGATTCCTTCCAAGAGTCATATGGAGCTTTTGAAGAATCAATTGCCATTTTTTCCTTTCTTCTATTGGCTCTTTAAACAAAAAATGCAAATTGGGGTTTAAAGAAAGTTACGTATAACACAATTATCCATGCCTTCCGCAAAAATGAGTAGACCGGCTTCTGAATCCGGTAGTGCAATAGAAGTGAATGATGGTTTTGATTTTGGTGATCCAGAAATTTTACCTGTAGAAATTACTACTGGTAACTTTCTTTATCTCAAAGAGCCTTGTGCCGAAGACCTAATCAAAATTGCAGAAATCTCTGAAAACGAAAAAATTACAGAAATTGAAGCCACGTTGCAAACTATTTGCATTCTTCACTGCCCCCAAGATGGTGGTAAAAAACTTTCGTTGCGAGATGCTAAGCGTCTAACCGCTAAGCAACTAAAGAAAATAGGTGAATCTTTGAGCCTTCTATTAGGATCTGATGAGTGAAGATCTTGAAGTTGTAAGAGAGTATAACTATGTTATTACTCTATATGACAAAAGAAAAAGGAAAATTCAATTTAGAGACATAACAGGAAAAGACCTGGAGTTCTTAGAAAGAATTTTAGGAGAAGAAAAAGAAGGAGGTCTTGAACTAAACGATGCTATCTCTATATTAGAGAAGATAAGTGTAACGTCAATACAGATAAATAGACTTACTAAAAGAGATATTTTACGAGTATTCAAAGCAGTATCTGAGAATATTTTATGTAATTACATACCAAAAGTGAAATGGTTGGAAGTCTGTTATGCTCTGCAAAATAATTCTTTTGTAGCTCTGGAGTTCTTTGAAAATCAACCTATGACAAAGGTTATGGCCATGATTCAGGTCCATCAAAACGCTATTGAGCAATTAAAGAAACCATCGCAGGATAAATGACAGACGTTTTAAGACTAAAACTTATTTTTATACTTTGCTCTATAACAACACAAAAAGATAGGGAGAGACTGAAAGAATTTGTTCAAGTTTGTTCATATCATGTCACAGATTCAGATTTTAATAAAATAATGAGAAAATCTCTAAAAATCTTAGAGTTTCAAAGTTGTGGGGGTGAAAGCTGCCCTGATTGGCTTATGAATAACCTTTTCGATTTGTACAAGAGTACCGAAGAAGATTAAAGCTTATAATAGCCGTTTGTTTAAAGGCTTTCTGAAAGGCCTCTTACTTTGTAAAGATTTAATTTATGGCTAATCCTGTAAACATTAACGTAGGCGCTATTAAGCGTCCTGGAGTGTTTGTTACTCAGTCTTCAACTGGTGGATTACCCCAGCCTATTGCGTCTCACGCTATTGGCTATATCTTCGGATCTACACCTACAGATCCGTATGATGATACCCCCATTGATGAGTATTCTGCACTTCAACCGTACAAGCCAACACAGATTGGCTCCCTAGCAGACTTCACGAGTAAAATTGGTGGCGTTCCAACAGCCGCTAACAATCCTAACTCGATGATTTCTTATGATTCAGTAGGTGCATTTTTTGAAAACGTTGGTGTAAATGGTATTTTATACTATACCCGCGTAACCCCAACTCCTGAAACTAAGGTTGTTGTAACCAAAGGCGCAGGCTGGAATCTCTTCTCCTTGAAAATTGGCGGAAGATATTTTGGCGATACTTCCCTCGGAATTAATGATTCTGAAGGTGTAGAAATCAGAGTTATTACTACAACTGCTCTTGATGCTAATGACAACGCTTTTGATATTGTTGGATATCTAAAGAACAACGACCCCGATTTTGGAACTTATTTCAGAATCGAGCAAGACGACGAAGAGGCTAAAGAAGCAACATTTAGAATTTATTCTAAAGACGTAAGATCTCTTCCTGAAATTGATACTTTTAAAGCTTACCAGATCTCTGATACTGCTTATGCAACACCAACCAATGCTGGTAACGTTAACTTCTACGTTCCCATTAAAGAGTTGGCTCTTCGCTGTACTTCTAGAGACGTAGCTACTAGCGAACCTATTAAGTATGTATCTGGTGGAGCATTAGGTAACTTTATCGAAGCCGCTACTGTTTTTGGTAGGACTAACGGAACAACTTCTTTCCAGCACGATCAAGGCGGTGGTTCCGAAGGTTGGGTAAACCTTAATGATATTGATGAGCTCACAATCGGAACAGACCAGATCGACGCCGGTGATTTGATCGTATTTGAAGGTATTGATCCTGGACAAGGTGACTATGCAGGAACGGGCCCGATTGATCTTAACGGTGTTGGTAATATTTCTTACAACACAGTATATAAAGTTCATTCGGTCGATATTGCCAATAACAGAATCAAACTTCAAAACCCAGCCCAAAATAGCGCATCAATTCTTAACTTTTCCGATAGTAACCTATCTTTAGTTGTAAGAGTACGTAGAATTGTTTATAACATAACCAAAGACGTTGTTGGTGGTTCCGTTGCTGATTCTAACGCTGTTACAGATTCTGATGTACAAGGCGTAGTTGCTCAGGCTCTTGAGGATTTCCTTATTGACCAAAAGCAATATGCTAGTGCTTCTGTAATCCCTGACAATAAGTTTGTAGCAATTTCTACTGACGAAAGAGTTGGTAAGCTTGGCCATCTTGCACTTCCTGACATTGGATCTCAGTATTACCAATGGGATGCTTCTGGTACAGCCTTTGCTGTTAGCGCAACTGTTCCTAACGGATCTGCTACTAGTGTAGGAAACAACATTACAAGAACAGGATATCTCCCTGATACAGTCCAGGTATTCTATCTAAATATTGCTGGTGAGAATAGAGCTATTATTGCTAATGGAGCTACTCCTGCAGAACTTACTAATAGCGTAAGAGATTCTATTAACGAGATTCTTGAAGAAAAGAATATCAACGAGTTCTATAAGGTTGAGTCTATTGCTGTTGATTATTCCGGCCTAGGAAATAATAATTTTGCTCCTAATAACGGATTAGCTATCAGCACTTCTCCTGGTACAGCTGGTACCCCAGCCCTAAGACCTTCCAACGACGGAAGACAACTTACAGGTACAGTGGCAGTTACCTCTGGTAGTACCGTAATTAAGGGTATAACCTCTGATCAACAATCTGGTAATATCACCACCCTGCTGGCAGATGGAACATTAACAGGAAGCGGAACTGATTTCCAAGCCATTGCGGCTCCTGGAACTAGAATTGTACTCCAAAAGGATGTTTTAACTGGAGCAGACGCTGAGAGAACTTTTGAAGTGGTTGAGGTGTATAGCGCAACTCAAATGCTTGTTAAAAATCCAGGCGGATCAACAACAGCTTTTAGTGGAAAAACTTACACACTCCATACATCTTCTACCAAGTTTACTGAGGAGCTAAATGATGGAGATCCTGTTGTTATCAACGGATACCGCTTTAAAGTTTCTGGATCTGTTTCTTTGGATCACAAGTTTACTGTTGAATCTGCCGACGCTCCTACATTCACCGTATCTTCGACAACTGCAAGCCTAGACAGCTCTGCTGCTAATGGTTTCTATCGTCATGACTACATTCTAAGACTTAAGATTACCTCCAAGAACGGAATTCCTTCTCCTGTTGTTGCTGGACTTAACCGCTATGGTATTAAGGACACTAACATTGCGAGAATTGGCTCAGAGGAAGAGGCCGCCGACTTTGCTAACTACAAGCTTAGCGCTAAGTCAAGAGCACAGGATTTTGTTTATGCTATTGAACAAGGCATGGGATCTGGTCTATATCAACCTGGTTTCCTCTTCGCTCCTGAAGCGTATGGAAGCTTCAAGTCTCAAGTCGGTGGATTAACAAAGAGTGGCGCTAGAGAAGAAAGAGTTAAAGTAACTCAATCGCTTTTAAGAGCCGCTGAAGGTAAGCTTGGAGAGACCGAAGGTATCTCTGGTACTCAGCACATTGCTCTAATTGATTGCGGAGCCGATGAAGAGAGCCTTAGCGAAGTTCAAGACGAACTAGCCTATATTAAGAAAACAGCCGGTGTACCTTTTGGTCATGCCGCATACTATGCTCCTTACATTAAGAACCTTGCCGGTCGCTTCGTACCTCCAAGTTCTTACATTGCGGGTATTGCATGTTCTAGATATCAGAACGAAGGATTCCAACAAGCTCCTGCTGGCGCAAGATATCCTCTAAGAGGCGCAACCGACCTCCGTTTCGATATCACTGCTCAACAGCAAGAAGTTACTTATCCTCTAGGCCTCAACCCAATCAGAAGCCTACCTAACAGAGGAATCGTAGCTTGGGGTGCAAGAACAATGAGCTCCAACCAGCTCTTTAAGTTCGTTAACACCAGAGCAATTCTTAATGTTCTTATTGACGTTATGTCGAGAAGCTTCGACGATATCCTCTTCGAGCAGATCGACTCTGCAGGAACACTTTTCTCCAGAGCTAAGTCTATTGCCTCTCAGGTAATGGGTCAACTCTATCGTCAAGGTGCTCTATTCGGTGCAAGACCAGAACAGGCTTATCTCGTAGTTTGCTCTGACGCAAACAACGCTTTATCCGACCTAGAGAATGGAACTCTAAGACTTGATGCTTACGTGGCAACATCGCCAACTCTTGAGCGTCTAGTTGTTACTGTAATTAGAACACCTGCTGGTCAGGTTGCTCAGGTACAGGATACCTTCTCTAGAAACGTTGATAGATTTGATTATCTACTCAATAACACAACCATCTGATCCCGATGACCGATAATAAAGAATTAGTTTTAAATTCAAACGAGCCTCTAACCTCTCAAAAACCTAAAAAGGTTGTTCACATTGAAATGTTCAAAGCTGGTCCCCAGATCAGCTCCACTGGGCAAAAGATGATGTTTACTGAGAAGGATTTAGATCAAGTTGTCGGAACTTATTCTCCAGAGCAGCATGAAGCTCCTCTGATTATCGGCCATGATCAAACTGATTCTACCCCTGCATTAGGCTGGGTAAAAGATCTTTGGAGAAAGGGTAAAAAGCTTTGGGGTAAAGTTGAACTTACCCCTAAGGCAGAACAACTAATTAAGGACGGAGTGTTTAAGAAAGTAAGTAGCTCCTTCTACTTACCCGAGGCGGAAACTAACCCCCATCCCGGTAAATTGGCACTCCGCCACCTTGGATTAGTATCTATTCCTGCTGTAAAAGGCTTATCTGCTTTTTCTGAAGGTGAAGCTAACGACGAAAAAATCATTGATTTAGTGCCCCAATCGGGCAAAACCGTTATTTCGTTTAAAGAAGCCCTAGAAACAAACAACTCTACTATGACTAAGAAGAAAATTTCTGACGAAGTCAAAGAGGTCTCGGTAGATCAGAATGTTGATCATGCCGAGGGTTCGATGACCGTCAATATCAACATTGGTGGCGGAAAGCCTACAGTTTATGACGACTCCGGTAACGAGGTTAGTGAAACCGGAGCTCCTGCTGACTACCAGATGGAGTACGCAGACGATGAGGAAGAGAAAGAAGAAATGGCCCCTGAGGCCTCTGGTGAGGAAGAGAGCGATGATATGGGTCTAGAGGAAGAAGGTGGCGAAGAAGCTCCTGAGGCCTCTGGCGATATGGAAATGCCCGAAAAGGAAGAAGAAGGAGGCGAAGAGCCTGCTGGTGAGGAAGGCGAAGAAGATATCTCTGGTGAAATGGAAGATAACGACAAGAAAATTGCCTCTCTAGCTGCCGAGTACGAGGAAGACGAGCTCTTCCAAGCATTGGCTCTCAAAAAACAAGCTACCTCCATGATGGAGAACGACATGTCCTACGCTGAAGCGGAAGGGGAAAAGAAAGAGGAAGAGAAGAAAGAAGAGGCAGATCATGCTGAAGAAGTAGTTGATAATGCCGAAGATAAGATGGAAGAAAAAGAAGAAGAGGAGAAAAAAGAAGAGGAAGCGGATCACTCTGAAGAAGTAGTTGATAACGCTGAAGAGCACAAAGAGGAAGAAAAAGAAGAGGAAGAAGAAGAGAAATCTGATATGGCCGAAGAGGTTAAAGAAGAGAAGAAAGAGACTGCTGATCACGCTGAAGAAGCTGCACCTCTGGCTACCGAATCTCTAGATCATAGCGAAGCCGCTATTGGAGATCAGAGCATTGACTCCCTCAACGCTCGTGTAGCCGAACTCGAGGAAGAGCTTAATAAGCAAAGAAAGCTTGCTCGCGAGAAAGAGATTTCTTCGTTTGCTGAAGGACTTTATGAGTCTGGAAAGCTCACAGAACAAGTTGTACCTAAGGGCGATCTTGTTCGCTTCATGGAGACTCTTAACCATAAGAACTCTGTGAATTTCTCAGAAACCGGAAAGGCTTCTCAGTTTGACTTCATGCGTGGAGTACTTGAGTCGCTACCTTCCATGGTTTCATTTGAAGAATTTGCAACACCAGCTTCTGCTCCTAAGCAATCGAAGTCGGTTGAGCCTAATGCTTCTGGATACGCTTACGATCCAAATACCGCTGATGTTCATGCAGATGCGTTATCCTACGCTGAAGAGAATGGATGCGATTACTTAACAGCTGTTAAGTTTGTTATTAACAACAACTAAGGTAAATACTAATGGCAACTGACCCACGTTACATGTCTTTTGACCACCAGTATGTCGAAACCGTGTCGACCAGCGCTACAATTGCTGCTCACCGTTTCGTAACTCGTGGTGGTGCATACCCCGCCAATGACGGCGATTTCGCCGCTGGCGTTTCTGTTTACGATGCTCCTGGTGCTGGACAACTCACCGCCAAGGGCTATCAAGTTGACGACGGCTCCAATGCCGTATATGAAGGTCAACTCAATCCTTCCACTACACCTTCTAAGCCTGGAGTATTCCCCTATCAGGGTCTTCTCTCCATCGTAACTGAAGGTATTGCAATCGTCGAAGTTGACGCAACCTCCGGTGCGTTTGCTGTTGACGCTCCTGTATATGCTTCCGATTCTGGTGAAGCTATTGCTTCTGGTGGAGGCGGTACTAACTTCATCCTTGGCCGCGCTCTTGATACTTCTGCTGGCACAACTGCTGGTCAGTATATCAGAGTTAAGCTTGGTTCTGAAGGCGCTTCTTGATAACTGAAGGAGAATATTAATCATGATGAATCTAGATCAGGTACGCGTAATTGACCCTATTCTTACGCAACTCGCCCAAGGTTACAAGAATGCTGAAGGCGTAGCTACATTTTTTGGTCCTGCGGTATCTATGAATACCCGTGCTGGACGTACACTCGTTTTTGGTAAGGAAGCATTTGCTGCTCAGTCCTTCCTCCGTGCTCCTGGAACTAACATCCAAAAGATCCAGAATGAGTTCGGAACACGCTCGTTCGCTCTCCGTCAGGAAGCGATCAGCTGGGAGATTGCTGAGGAAGTAGCTGCTGAAGCCAAGAATGGAGCCGCTCAGCTTGACCTTCGTCAATATGCTGCTAAGGACGCTGCAAATCGTCTCATGCAGTCCTGGGAAGTAACCGTTGCTGGCGCAGTCACAGACTCCTCCTCGTACGAAACTTCCTGTGTCTTTGACCTTGCAACTCGTGCTTCTGGTGCTGACCAGTTCAACCAGGCCACCTCTGACATCGAAGTTCTAATCGATGAAGCTAAAGAAGCTGTTCGCGCTCAGATCGGTACCTATCCTAATAAGATGGTTATTAGCCCTGACGCTTTCAACGCCCTCAAGCGTAACAAGAGAATCAGAGACTTCATGCAGCGTGGAGTACTCGTCAATGAGGCAACTCTTGCCAACATCTTCGGTCTTGACGAGATTCGTGTTGCACGTCGTCTCAAGCTTAACCAGACCTCTGGTGCTCTTGAGAACATCTACAACAACGTAGCCGTTCTCTTCTATCAGCCTTCTGGTGCAACCGATGGTTTCGCTCCTGCAATGGACGCCAACTACGGTAACCCTGCCTTCGGATACACCTACACCCTTGCTGGTTATCCTATCGCCACTCCTGAGCGTTTCAACATTGAGCGCCGTGTATTCACCGGTGACATCCTTGTTGAACGTTCCTTCGAGCTCGTTGGCATGGGACAAAATGGTAAGGTCGGCGCTGGCGCCATCCTCACCAACGTCGTTGCTTGATACATTATCATTCAACCTAACAAAGTGGCTGGCCTTCGGGTCAGCCCTTTTTGTTTAAAGTAAAAAGAAGAAAGATATAAGTTTATGCCAGGTCCTCAACCGCCTAGAGACATATACGGAGTCGCAAATAATTGTACCCCAGCTACAGTAGATTATTTTATTTCTGTTTTTGGATTTCAAGAAGCTGTAGAGCTTTCTAATATTGAAGATCCAACCGGAAACGGTATAGATGTAACTAAAATCCAACTAGCTTTAAATGACGCTGGTCAGCTAATTAATAACTATATTGATAGCGCACCACCTCAAGGTAAGATTCTAATTGCCGGCTCTTATAGAAGAACTCAGGCCACAATTGCTAGATATTATCTTGATGTATTAAGACCTCGTACGCAAGTTCAAGAGGCAGCAGAAAAAGCTCTGCAGCAATTAGAACTATGGGCGGCTAAAGGTAGCCCAAGTACTGGGCTTAAATGGGAAGAGGCTTATCGCTTCTGGAGATCTAGTTGTTCTATGACTAAGAGCTCCTATCAAAGAGGCAGAAGCTTTACTGAACCTTCTCTCAATAAGTGGGTGCTCCGTGAAGGCAGCAATGATCGTCGCTGGCTTGCTCCCAACAGAGAAGCATTTGTTAGAAATACAGTGGGCCAAGAAGGACTTAATCTTGAGACTCAAGGAATTGATAACATGCTCGGAGATAGCACATATAAAGTTAACCAGGTATTTGATGCTCTAGAAAGCACAAGAAGCCTATCTAGCTTTACAAATACAGAAGATGCGGCTGAGGCTGACTGCGGAGATGCACTAGTTGCAGATAACGAAACAGAGTCGGCAGATGGCGAATTTGATAATTACGGCGGATTAAATACAGGAGATACTTTCTAATGTCTTGCAAAACTTGTGGTGGTAGTACTTGTACATGTAATTCCGGTTCTGGTACTACGTATTCACCGGGTCAGTTCCAAATCGTAAATAATAGTAACAACTGCTACGGATACAAAACTCAGTCTTTAGCTGCAGTTTTTCCAGACGGCACTTCTTATAAAGAAAGTGCTGATAAGCTCAGACAATATATTATTAGTTTAGAGTCTACAAGAAAATTACAAGACCTATCAGACGTTGAGTTTACTCGTAATGTAAAGAAGGGAGATATTCTTATTTACAACGATACTACCGGCAAATGGGTCTTAGTTGACTTTCTTTCTGGCGGCGAGTTTTAATGCTTTTAGAAATTGAAAACCAGCTTTACTCTAGAGTTCACTCTGCAATAGGACAGAGTGCTGTAGTCTTGCGTCTTGCAGAAGAGCTGGATCAATCGGGTAGAGTTGCAGAACAAACTATGATTATAGTTAGTTTTGTTTCTGGTTCAACAACTAACGAATCTGGCGGAGGAGCTTATATACCTACTGTAAGAACCAGACGAATGACTTATTCTGTAACTCTGGTTCAAAAACAAGTTCAGAGAGAAGGACATAGCTTTGCTTTGCCTATGCTAGATCTTATTGCCGACGCAGTAACTGGATGGGTTCCTGAAGTACCGGGCTTAGAGTTTGCTACAGGATTTGAGCTAGATAGCGAGAGATTTGTTCAAGTAACAGATTCTTCTCAATTTATCTACGAACAAAATTATACTGTGGCTCTTTCTGTATCAGATGGAAGATTCTATACTCAGCCTTGTGCAGCATTTGATCCTATATCTATTGAGGACTTCTTGCCTACAAGAAAATGTTTACAAACTCAGGATGGAATAAATACAGGGCTCGCGGTATGGTCTAGGATTACTAGTCCAGAAACTACAGAAAGCTATATTGTTGAGGATTTAAGAGGTTGTGAAAGAAGGTTTGGTGATAGGTTAAAACTAACCTGCGGGCTTGCAGAAGATGGCTCGGCAACTTATAAATTTATTCCTAACGAGGCAATTAGCGTTAACTCTGATGGAGAAGAAGTGATAGATAACACTAAAGTTATCGAGGGTGGGCTTCAAAAAGTTTGGAAATGTGATAAAACCAAAGAAGGAGATTATCCGCCCTGGTTCAAACTTAATATTGATTTTGGACTATGGAGAAATGAAGCCGGGACTGTTCCAAATAAAGATCCAGAAACATCCGCAAAACAAGTTGATGTTTCCTTTAAACCCGACGATATTTATCTTAAGCCCTCATAAATAACATTTTTCCTTTCTGGATATTATTACGCAGAGTATTGAGTGTAATGCACCGATGCCCCGCGTTTTTTGTCATGTTTGCCTTTTTAGGATATTTTGTTGTAAAGTCTCCGTTGGCTTTTAATAACGCCATCTCTGTGCTATTTATCCCAACCCAATACTGAGGTTTCTTTCCATCCATCAAGTAGGGCTCCTCTTGCATAAAAAGAGATAGCCCGTACTTGGTCTGAAAGTATTGATTTATTTCATCAAAGGTTTTCAAAGACGGGGATGAGGTCTTTGATTGTAACTGAGTGTCCGTCATTTTCTTTCTTTTGTTGAGATACTGTGTTTGTGCTTGCGTCTGCAGCTTTGCGGAAGATGTGGTCAATCTCAATAGAGGAGAGCCATGCGTTAGCAACGGGAAGCTCGTAGATTCCGTAATTGTATCGCATCCAAGCCCAGCACCAGGCATGAGCTACTTGGAATAGAGCTGCAACTTTCTCTGCTTCTTCCTTTGGACACATATACAAAATACTGTCATGTACAGACATATTAAATTTTGCATTAAGTCCGTGGTCTTTGATAAGCCACTCCATAGATGCCATAAAAGCATGAAGCATCGCGCTTCCTGTAGATTGAATACACCAGTTATTTCTCATGGTCCAAAAGTCATCGCCGACCGAGCTAGGACGGAACGCAGTAGACATCTTGGTTCCACTCAAAGGATTAATAGGAGTCTTTTCACAAGCAATCTTTGCCATCTCATTGTATGCATAAGAGTCAGAACCACCGATGAGTTCCCTCATGCCTCGATAAGCTTTACGTCCTTTCTTGATCTCAATGAGCTTCTTACCCATTTCAACGGCTTGTTTCATGGGGATAGACTTATTGCCTTTTCGGATAGTATTTGCAAGAGTCTTGGCCCCACAGCCATAAAGCATACCATAGTTACAACCTTTAGCAACAGCTCGGGAAATTCCAATTGCTTTTGCGGTCATTGAGTGCATGTCTGTTCCGTTGTCTTTTGATCCGGCAAGGATAGCATGGGAGAACTGAGTTGACCCAGCCACTTTGTGATAGGAATCAGCAAAGATGGAAGCAACAACAGCCTCTTGGGCATCAAAATCTGATTCAACAAAAACCCAACCATCAGGAGCTTGTACTCGGGTTTTGATCTCGGATCCAATTTTGTCATACTTTGGATCAGGAACCGTGAGCCAGAGATTTTCTCCAGCGCGGTTAGTAGAAGTATTGTGAGGAACCGTTGCTGGGACAATAAGATTGAATTCTTTACCGAGAGGATTTTTGACTTTAGAGACATATTGTTCACGAACTCGGCTTCGAACCGAGGTCCAGTAGGATACGTTAATTGCAAGTTTGATCAGTTCTTTAGCCTGAGGAAGATCAGAGCTAAGCATTCCAGTTTCAAAGTCGTCGGCATAATCTTTAGAAAGTACACCACCGACGTTCTCTCCTTCGCCTTTAGGATGGGGAACTCGGATGAACTCTCCCATATCTTCATCAAGGAAGCACCACCCCTTCTCTGTGAAGTAGGTCATAGGAGTATCGTCCCACTTGAGTCGAAGAAGGAAGTGAGACAAGCGATTTTTAGTAGAGATACCACCGATAACAAGCTTGTTTCCCTCTTCAGTCTTTTGAATCTCAGAAACACTCCTCAGCCATTTGGGAATACCGTACCATTTAGAGGAAGGCTTTCCTGCTTTAGTAAGTTTGAAGTTACATTCCCAATCCATCTGAGACAGCCAAGGATCCGAGTCAACATCGATCTCTCCTTGATTCCAAGCATCGTAGATCTCTTGAGCCATTTGGCCAAGAATCTCTTCTTGCCGAGCAATAGACTCATTCCAAACTTTTTCGCAACCTTCAAACCATTCTTTCCAGTCATCGACGACAGGAAGGAAAGCAGAAGAAATACCGAAGTGACCAAGCAGGGTTGTCAGAGATGGATTGTTCTGGAGATACTTAAGGACAAGGATAGAATACAACTCTTGAGTGATCTCGGCGTCTTTAAGGGCGTATTGGGTTAGATCATCTCGGAGTTTACAGATTTGCTCCATGGTTTCACTTACAACGAAGACATCTCTAATTTTTTTATCTTCTGGTTGCAGAGGGATCATAGGCTGACAGTGGAAGTTATAGCAATCTACCAATCCATTCAAAGACCCCTTATCAGCCCAGATAGGATCGGCCTTAAAGCTCGATTTCTTGGCGGTTTTTTGCACATACCACCATCTCTGCCCTGAAGCCAATCCAGAGACATTAATGTGGGCTGACATGGTGTCAAACCAATAGTTCTTCTTGGTAATGTCATATGATTCTGCGCAACGAGCTCGGTCATAAGCTACGTTGTGAGCAATAAATACTTTGTTATCACCGACCGGAACAAGAGTAGTGTAATACTCAATCGAAGGATCTACATAACAGTCGTGCATCCAGATATAGTAAGCAGTGTCAGTAACTGCAGAGGCAAGGATAGGATGAGAGAAGTCAGATCCTTTAACAAAAGTCTCACAGTCAAATACAGCAATATCTTCTTCAATTACCTCAGGATGAGTGATGTCAAATCCGGTTTTAGTCGGTGTATATTTGGTCCATCCCGGCGTGTTAACGATATATTCGGTGCTAGGCTTTTTAGGTAGCTCGGAGTATGCAAAATCTTTCATGATCTTGATTTGGTCCGATACAAGAGACTTGGAGATATTCTCGAAGTGTTCTTTAATATTTTTTCCCTTTAGTTCTGGAAGTTTGAAATCTTCCATGAATCTGAAAGAGTGGCATAACCCAGGACATTAAGTTTGGACATAAACAAGAGCAGTTTTTACTATTATAGACCAAGAAACTGATCCTGTCAATAGTGGATCAGGAACTCCTCTCGGTCTACGTAATAAAGGCCGACGCCTTCAAAGTTAGTTGCATCAATGATGCGCAAGTTTTTGCGTATATAAGGATAGCCGTAGTGGCCGTGGATATAAATCTCTTTCTTATTAGGACAGAATTCTTCTAGGTTGTCTTTCCACCACGGGTAACCGGGACCTGAAAGTATTCTTTCACGGTTAGATTTTGTTACCTTGTCGTAGTAAAGTCCGTGGCCTAGTCGATAGGTTTTTTTATTTGATTTAATCGTGGCAGTAAGAGGGCACCGAGCTAACCAAGATATAATACTTAACCTTGTATCAAAATCAAGTTCTCTTAGACATTTTAAAGTGTACCGAGTCTCTTTCTTAATTATATTCTCTTCACTTGTTACTAAGTTTTCTAAAATGTAGTTTTCGTTATTTCCCAATAGAAGAGTCATTTTCTCTTCTTCGTGCATATGTTTTATATACTCTAAAATTCTTACCGGAGAAGTTTTCTTTGTTCTCTTAAAGAAAGGCTTGTGATGTATGCTATCTCCTATAAGTACGTAATGAAGATCTGGAGCTTTGCTAACAATTTTTTCAAGAGTTTCTATACGTCCATGTAGATCTCCAACTATGCAATAACTATTCTTCCTCGGTAATAACAGGTGCCCACCAATATGGGGTTTCGGTTTTCCATGTGGCGAAGTCATGCTTGTGCTTGTTGTAATAGTCCCTATAAGCTGCCACGGCATCTCCTTCTACTTTACACTCATCTGGCATAGCCTGAGCAAACTCGGTCATATCACGAGGTAATTTTTTAGAAAGAGCAATACGCGTTCTAAGCAAAGATTTTAGGCTTTCTTTTCCTCCATGCGGATGGCCAAAACGCTTTTCAAACTCTGCGCAAAGATACTCGGTCATGTGATAAGTCCACGACCAGTTCCCAAAGCTTTCTCCCATCCAAAGGGTACAAGGATGCTTTCGGAACATCCTAGTTTTGTAAAATTCACCGTTAGTTCGTTTTGCAGGATCTAAGTCATTAATTACAGCAACGATGCTCATCATTTGGAGATGCTCAACAATCATCTTGTTGACATGTTTATCGCAATGGTATTGTGCTGCTTTTTCTGGATCCTTATCCAGTACAAATACATTCATAGCACTATAGCTTATACTATATAATTTTAGACTATAAATTTTGTTATGTCAATCCTTTTTGTTCATTTCTTCTGTTGCTAGCTTTAGTATGTAGTAAATAACGTACCCAGTACAAGCTAACCCTATGGCTATCATTATAATTACACTCCATACTGGGTCATTTATATTATTCATTAGAAAAAGATTTCTGGCTCTTCATCGTCGTCGATATACTCGGCCATACGAAGTTGTCTTATTCTTTCTTTTAACGATATAAATAATTTTTTCTGTTCTTTTAATTCCTGAGCGGAAAGAGGACCGATTCTTTTGTTTAAACTCATGCAGGATAATCCCATTTAGTTATTCTTTCGACTTTGTGATATGGTCCCCAGACCCCAGGCTTATAGAGATAAGGAGCAGTGCGAATGGGACAACTGTCACCAGTACAGAGAAGATCATCAACAATCCTCCATGATTCCATGACTTCATCAGCGTGAACAAAGTGAGACTGATCTCCGTTAATTGCGTCGTAAAGAAGTTTCTCATATCCATCTACTGATCTATCTTGTGGATAGGAATGTGTGAGTGTAGCCAGTTCAAGGTCATCACCAAGCCCAGGTGATTTGATGTCCATACTAATATCCAAATGAGGATTAGGCTGTAGACGCATAACAATACGGTCGTTAACTTCTCCTTCATAGAGTTTTAGAGGTGGTGCTTTCAGCTTAATAACAACTTCAACACAACCGTATGGCATCTTTTTGCCCGTCATTACGTTAAAAGGAACTCCCTCCCAACGCCAGTTATCAACGAATAAAGTACCAGCAAAATAGGTAGGAGTACCACTGCGAGGATCAACGCCCTCTTCATCACGGTATTTTTCATATTGACCAAGGATAATGTTCTCTGATATTCTAGTGGCTGCTAGTACTTTTGTCTTCTCTCGTCTTACTTCCCTTGCATCCATTTTGCTCGGTGGCTCCATGGCTATTAAAGCTAAGACTTGAAGGATGTGATTTTGTAACATATCGCGAACTTGGCCCGCAGTTTCGTAATATTGTGCTCTACCTTCGCACCCTATTGTTTCTGTAGCAAAAATTTGTATCTCTTCTATATATTGTCTATTCCAAAGTGGCTCAAGGAGAATGTTACTAAACCTTGTAGCAAGAATGTTATTAACAGTATCTTTACCAAGATAATGATCGATACGATAAACCTGCTTTTCGCGTAAATGTCTAGCAACCACAGTTGATAAATGATCAGCAGATTTATAATCGTGGCCAAAGGGTTTTTCGATAACCACGCGGGAAAGTTCAGGGTTTTCGAGGAGTCCTGCTTCTTTGAGGTTGGTAATTGCTGATTCATATCTCTCCGGCGGTACAGATAAAAAATAGGTAGAATCGTCTGCTTCTGGCAATTTACTAAGACTATCTTGAGATCCTAAATCTGTAGAAATCCAATCTAGTCTATGCAAGAAGTCCTCAGGATATTCTCCTAGGGAGTCCATCCAGGCTTGCTTTGATATTTCTCTACGAGAAGTGCCAACAATAGTTAAATTTTTAGGAAGCAAATCTTTTTTATGAAGCTTGTATAGAGACGGAATTAGCTTTCTTTTACATAAATCTCCTGTTGCACCAAAAATTACTATTTGAGATGTAAGTATTTCAGTGCGCTGTTCCATTTCCGTCATAGTCATCTGAGTCATAGTAGTTATTTTCACCTTTTCGTATCCCGAAATAGATTGTGGATAGTACAAAGGGTATTGCTGCCCAAAGTAAGACATCTGCAAAGATCATTTGAAAAATACCTTAAATCCAAAAGATGCTCTGCCATCTTCAACTTTTTCTATGCCGGCAAGGTACTCGGCATATACTTTAACATCATTGCCGTACTCTACTCCTAATGATGCCAATGGTCCGTTAAACCCATCATTACTATCAAACTCAGAATTGTTAACGCTGATCCCAGAGTAAATAGTAAAGCTATTGATTGGTGCGAGAAGTTTGACGCCTGCATGATTAACTCCTGGGTGATCGTCACATTGCATTGGGGATGATAAATGCTCTGCAAATAGTCTTACATTAGGATGAACATCGTATTCAATACCAAAAGAACGCTAAAGCAGCAACAAAGGTATTCATTCCAATACATACGCTCATTTTTCTTGGTCCTCAAGTTGTTTTAGATATTCTAACCACCAATTTGGGTCTTTGCGAACCTTCCAGTTGGGAACAGGTTCACCTTTATCAGAATAGTACCTGAAAAGTACTTCATCTATAGTCTGTGCGATCTCCATATTCCTCTTCTTCTTTGTCAACATCTGCATATGCATCCGCCAAATAGGGTCCTCGTTGTCGTAAAGGTTCTTTTCTGACATAATTTTTTTCTAAATTTACGGCTTCCACCCAAACCGCGAGTTTCATGACTATAAACAAAATAATCAATGGAAGAAAACATGCAAATAAAATTGCTGGGTTCATTTCTTTACCTCATCTTGAAAATAACTTGGTAACGGACAACCTTTAAAATCATTTAGTTCGTCAACAAATAAAACGAACATAGTACAAAATCCGATGCAAAAAGCAAAAAGCATTTGAGGAAAATTGTAATTCCCCATGTTAGCGGTAGGATCAGGCTCATCGTCGTGTGGGTGAAGATGCTTTGATACCTCCTCTACTCTCTTTTTTCTTTCCTCCTCAGATTTTTTAGACATTACCTAACGTCGTGCCCTCCAAACATAGCTCGCATTCCATTTAGAACCTTGGCTGCGAAAGCGCCCAAACGGCGAGACTCAAAGCGTGAATAGAGCGCGCTACTGATAACAGGAGCGGGTACGCCAAGATCCACAGCAGCGTGAACAGTCCAACGGCCCTCACCAGAGTCTGATACTCCCCCATCGAATTTGCTAAGCTCTCTATCGCGGCGTAATACAGTAGCGGTAAGATCGAGTAACCAAGAACCAACCACGCTACCACGACGCCAAAGCTCAGCCACCTCAGCGCAGTCAATATCATACTGATAGTCTTCCGGATTATCCATTGGAGCAACTTCGGCGTCACCCTCAGCAACGTATGCTGCCCCGGCGTTAGCTTCGTGCAAGATGTTAAATCCTTCGGCGTATGCTTGCATAATTCCGTATTCGATTCCATTATGAACCATCTTTACAAAATGACCTGCTCCAGCTGGTCCGCAATGTAACCAACCGTGCTCGGCAGATGTCTCCCAGCTAAGTGGGTTAGTTCTGTTAGTGCTCCCGATACCTGGGGCGAGGGCCCTAAAGATCGGAGAGCAAGCGGATACTGCAGTATTTGCACCGCCAACCATAAGACAATATCCACGCTCCAAACCGTAAACACCACCACTAGTGCCACAGTCAAGATATTGGATGCCCAATTTAGACAGCCTTTCTGCCCTGCGTCGAGAGTCTTTAAAATTGGAATTGCCATGATCAATAATAATATCGCCTTCCATACAAAATTGTAATAGCTCATTGAGTGTTTCCTCTACGGTTTCTGCAGGCACGACCATCATGAATATTCCTGGCACCTGGCCAGTCATTTCAGACCCCGTGTGGACTACTTTAACAAGGCCTTCCAAAGAAGTGGTATATCCACTGATATAACCCTCTTCATATTGCTTATTTGCTTTTTCAATATTTTTACGATAGCCATGTACTTCAATTCCTGCTTTGATCATACGACGGGACATTCCTTCTCCCATCCGTCCAAGTCCAATAATTCCAACTTTCATTTGTTTTTCAATAGATTTTCTACTTGTTTTCTTATGTCGGTCATTTTTTTATCTTCTCTTTCCGCATGTTTGTATCCGTGCTTTCCAGAGGCTATAAAATGACCTTGGCATATCATAGTTATACCAAAAATAAAAAGAGTAAAGACTCCTATCCATTCTACAAGGTTATTTTGAGCCATGGGAAAATAGGATCTATTACTCCAATGAGTCTAAGCAAACCCTCAGCAAAAAGTGCAAGAACAACCCAACCAACACACATACTGATAATTGAAGCATTACGATTATGTTTTCGTATGGCAGCATCGATCATCTCCTGAACTTCTTCTTTAGTTGTATAACTGACTGGCGGGTCTTTTTTAAATAAACTCATGTTACTAGCTCAATTGCTTTCATGAGCTCGTTTGAATGTTGTAACTCATCATTTAGTATCTCTAGGATTTTATCATCGTGACCATTTAATGCAAGATACTTACCGTAAGTTGTTGCTGCATGAACTTCTATTTCATAAGACAGATGGTATGCAGACTTAGGAGCCAACCAGTAATAAACCACATTGATCCAATAATAGATAAGTACGAGGTGTTTGGCCACAAAGCGATCCACCCAATAAGCATTACCGCTCCGACTCTCCATATATTCCAGATGTTCTGTTTCATTTACGCTCTGCTCAAAATGTTGTTTCATCAAATAAAGATGATCTGGTCCACGGAGTCCCATGCTCTCTCTAAGATGAAGCACACTTAAAAAAGCAAAATAAGGGGCTCTAGCAATTTCTTCTAATACCCAAAACCTCTGATAATCTCTACCTCGATAGAGGTAATCTAAAACGTCGACTGAAAATTTTAAAACTAGTGAATTAAGTTTTTTAATCATCGCAATCATTAAATACAGATCCAACTTGAGAACCTACTTCAGAACCGATATTCTGACCTAAGAGTAACGCCCAGCCACCTGCTAACCACCCTACGTAAGGAACGCTAGAAACTGCTGGAACGGCAAGACCAGCAGCTAGGCTACTTCCTGCCATTGCACCTTGAGACCGTGCTCCAGCGTCCGCCGCGATACACTCTTCTCTTTTCGCACTCGACTTTCCCTCTTGCGTAAGCTCACCTCCGATGTTACGAACTCCGTCCATGGTAAATTGATCACGGCGAAATTCAGTTCTCTTTTCAGTTCCACCACCAAACCATCCTTTCTTTTGTTTATCAAGTGTTAAAGACTTACTAGACTCCAAAACCTTGGGATCGTTGGCGCGGTATTCAATTTCATAACCATCCTTTCCTGCTTTAATTTTATAAGATGAGTAATCACCTCTAGGTAGGTTGATCATGGGCGCAGATGGTTGGGGTTTTAATAAGTAGCCTAAAACTCCTATATGAGCAACACCAACCAGTGTTCCTAATCCTAATGTAAACCATTTAAGCAAAGATGTCTTGCTTTTATCATTATTTTCTAACATACAGTCTCCTCTACATAATAAAAAAGACTCTAAATTAGAGTCCTATATGTTTATCTTTAATCCTCGTATATCCGACATTCGTCGGTTTCGGGGTTCATTTCGCAATATAGCTCTAGAGCAGTGGGATCGTGATGATCTTCTGGATGCTCCTTTTGATAGTACTCAAGCTCCCGAAGTTCTTCTTCAATGTGCCTTCTCTGCTGAGGAGAGGTAGTTGGGTTTGAAAGAATTTCTTTGTCTTTAGCAATGTGAGCTTCGATGTTTTCCATAATTACTTAGATTGTTTGTATTCAGAGAAAGAGGCATATCCTCTAATTTGAACTAACTGATCGTAGGCGGATTCTCCTTTTTCGATCTTTGTTCCTCCATCATAACACCAGGCATACCCATCGTCAACTATTTTCTTGTTATAACATTCTTCACCTTTATAGAACCAACCTAACATCCGGCCATATTTGCCATCCTTTTCGGTTCTAACTTCTAATTCTTTAGGATCACAACCAAACCACTCTTCTGCGTAGCTAGTTGCGTCTAATCCTAAAAGCTTTTCGTCTTTATCCCTAGTGCGTTTTTCTGGAGTATCAATCCCGGCAATACGAACTCTTTCTTTTTTGTATAGTCCAAAGCCGAGGTCTAAAATAATATCTACGGTGTCGCCGTCTACTACCTTAACTACTTCTTTGATTCTGTATTCGTACATTGTGTTTTTTCTTTCTTTAATCGAGAAAGAATTAACTTCGCATACGTTACATCTCCATCAGAGTAGTGATCAGGATATTTTTTTGCTATTTTTATCAGTTTTTTTGCTGCTGCTTTCGCATGCTTTCGCTTCATTTTGTCGTATTACCTCCACGTCTTCTATATATCTTATAAACTCGTTCACAATGTTACTTACGTCTTTGCCGCCTTGAGAGATCCACATGTCGCAAAATTCATAAACTTCACGCTTAAGCGTAAAAGCTTTACCCAAGATCTCAAGAGATTTGGCTCTCAAGTCCATTCGTTCTTTAGAGTAGCGCCAGTCGTTAGTCATGGGAGATGTATGTAATATACAATGCAAGATGACGGGATTGAACCGCCGACCGCCTCGGTGTAAACGAGATGCTCTACCGCTGAGCTAATCTTGCAAAAAAGGCTTACGCCTTAAGAAGTTCCTCTACTTTCTTCTGATCGTTATCAAAGATTTCAAGGCCTTTATCCGTAAGAATATGCTCATACATTTGCTCAAATACCTTAGGAGGCATTGTTGCAATTTCTGCTCCGTTATACCAAGACCTAATAGCTCTTTGGACTGATCGGATAGAGGCAGCAAGAACTTTAGTGCTCCTCCTATGCATGCAATATAGCTCAGAAATACTCCGAACTACTTCAAGGCCGGCAACAGATTGATCATCAAGTCGGCCTACAAAAGGAGAAACATAAGACGCACCAGCTTTGGAAGCTAATACAGCTTGAGAAGCACAGAAAATCAGAGTTACGTTGATCCTAATACCTTCTTCTGAAAGTACCTTGCAGGCAAATAGACCTTCTTTTGTGCAAGGCAGCTTGATTGTAGCCACCTCGCCAAACTTTTTAGATAGCCTACGTCCCTCATCGATCATCTGCCAATCAGTTCCAACGACCTCCATACTAATGTCTTGGACTCCGATGTCTTTGATTTCCTGATATACATCTTCTGGGTTACGTCCGCTCTTCATAATAAGAGTCGGATTTGTCGTAACGCCGTCGATGAGACCAGTGGCAAAGTGGTTACGAATGATTTCAGTATCGGCAGTATCTAAAAAGATTTTCATAATTAAGAAACGTGAGCAATGCCGATCATGCCGGCACCTTTATGAGGGGCACACCAGAAAGCAAAGTCTCCGGCTTCAGGAAAAGTTATGTCAAAGGATTCTCCGCCTGAAAAGGCAAGATCTTCATGAGACCACTCGGGATGGTCTTCGATAACAACATTATGAGGAGGAAGCATACCATTTACAAAAGTAACAGTATCTCCTGCAGAGATATTGATTTCAGATGGTTCAAAAACTAAGTTACCATTTGCCCCCATTGTGACTTCTGTAGCCATGGCAGGTAAAGCAAAGAATAATGACGCAAATATAGCTAATAGAAACTTCATTTTTCTAGTGGGTAGAATACATTACACTTATCCTAATGCTTGCTGTGGGGCATTTAAACCCAACATTCTGACAGTTTGTAATGGAGTAGGACAGGGGTCCTCCCTGAACATCCAAAGGGGGCTGGTTCCAAACTTGCAGGACAATGATGGCCCTGTTGCTGAGTGGCACCTTTGGTTGGGACGTCTCAAGTCCCTAAGAGCGGAGTATCGGAATCGAACCGACGACATCTAACTTGGAAGGATAGCGTTCTACCGCTGAACTAACTCCGCAGAACTCAAGAATTATACCATGTGCTTGAGTTTTTTAACATAATCGTAGGCGTAAACTTGACGCTTACCCTTAATGCCCCAACCCAACCAATAGTAAGCTGGAGTCATATATTGATCAACAGTCTGTCCGCTTCCTTCAAACATTGGAAGATAGCGTTGAAAAACACTCTCGTTAATCATATAACGAGTTTGGCCTTCTAGGCTACTTGGGTCGCAACCGTAAAATCTACAAAACTGTCCTAGATTCTCATACCTCTTTATTGAGGTCCACTGAATAAGACCATAACCACCGCTAAGGCAATCCCTGTAAGAAACTCTAGCCCCTCCCTCGCATATGTTGGGAATAAACTTGCTTTCCTGTTTAATGTTACCCATAATCGTTGCAAGAGCGTTACGATCTGTGATTCGGGTTCGGGATTGGAGTTCGGCAAGGACATATTGCTCTTCAGGTGTGCAATCAGGACATTGCCATGTTTTTTCTATTTCTACTTTAGGCTCAAATGGCTCTACGGGAATTTCTATAATTTCTTTTACACTACGAGGTGAAGTGAAAGCTAAAGCTCCCGCAATTCCTGCTGCTACAAAAATTTGTGAAATCAATTTAGTTCTCATAAAAGACTGATGCGCAAGAAAGGACTTGAACCTTCACGCCGCTAGGGCACAGGTACCTAAAACCTGGGCGTCTACCAATTCCGCCACTTGCGCATTACTACATAATTATATCAGGTAAGGCGCCCGGTGTCAACTAGAAGGGGATGGCTGGGCCGGTGGCCTTGGGCATTTCTGGGACTTCAGGAATCTCTACTACAGAGTCGATGATGCCTGGGAGGGCCTTAGTGATCTCCTCCATTACTACCGCTTTTGCGTTATCCACTGCGTCAGTGATGATTTTGTCTTTATTTTGATAAAGATAAACCCCGCCACCAACAATACTAGCGGAAACTACAAAAGACGATAACGCCATTAGATTAAATAAACCTTGCATAGTTCTAACAAGTGTTGCAAGAAACTTTAATCGAAAAAGACACTAATTAGCACCAATTAAAATTTATAACAACTCTAAATTTACTGTCAGTGCAAGTAACTCCTGTATGTCTTAGCTTATTATCAAATATTAGCATTCTGTTTGCGACGCTTTCTACTTTGATTTTGCTTTCTTCAAATAAAGTGTATCCATTGCAGGTATTAACATAATAAATCCCCGTAAAACCCGGGTTATTAGAATCAATATGAAAGCTAGTGCGCTCTGGATTAGTTCTTCCAACAGTTAAGTTTGCTTTTATCCTGTAAATCTCTGTAGGATTAATTTTTTTAAGTATGGGATCTACCAGATCTAAACCTTTGCTATTATCCGCTGGTCTATGATTGCCAGTAGCAAATGTGCTTTTAAATTGCACATTCAGCATCTTGTCATCTTTAAATTTTGCGTCTGGGTAAATAATACTTGACA
>LUMR01000007.1_pt1 | contig 101393 bp, 92 predicted proteins | sample 730041 | NCBI WGS metagenome assembly LUMR01 (sample SAMN03860258, study PRJNA289734) | marine metagenome | biome: seawater column; feature: ocean; material: water; isolation source: Red Sea water column Station 12 - depth 10m | place: Saudi Arabia: Red Sea | collected 2011-10-15 | depth 10 m | reverse complement strand
TACCTGGCTAAATTTGAAGAAGCCTCTGCTGGCGCAATAACATAATAGGCCGGTAAAGCATATTTCGTGTGCGGCAAAGAAACATCTTCAATTTTAGCACCAGCGAGCCGCAGCATTTCGGTTCCATCTGACCATAATTTTTCTATTTCACTGGGCATGCCCTCTAATCGGTACTCTTTGGGAATGCCAATTCTTTTACCTTTGATATTACCTGTTAACATTGCTTCGAAGTTTGGAACGGGCAGACTGACAGAAGTACTATCTTTAGGATCATGTCCCGCCATAGCCTCCAACATAATTGCACCGTCTCGAACAGTTTTTGTCATTGGACCTGCTTGATCAAGCGAACTGGCAAAAGCAATTACTCCCCAACGCGAACATCGCCCATATGTTGGTTTGATCCCAACAATACCCGTGAATGCGGCCGGCTGTCTAATTGATCCACCGGTATCAGTGCCAGTAGCAGCCAAGCATAAATCAGCAGCAACGGCCGCTGCTGAACCACCCGATGACCCGCCTGGGGTTAAATTACGTTCATCAATTTTCCAAGGGTTAATTACGTCCCCATAAACTGACGTTTCGTTTGAGCTCCCCATGGCAAACTCGTCCATATTAAGTTTGCCTAACATTACAGTGCCATTATCAAGAAGATTCTGACTAACTGTGCTCTCATATTCTGGTTTGAAGCCCTCTAAAATCCTACTGGCTGCTTGGCTCTCAACACCTTTCGTACAAAAAAGATCTTTTATACCTAGCGGTATGCCACACATATCGGGTGCGCTTCCTTGCGACAGCCGCTCATCAGCATTCTCTGCCTGTGATAAAGCAATTTCAGGGGTCTTGTGCACAAAAGCCCCCAAAGGATCCGCCGCATCTATTTCTGCAAGACAGCTATTGGTTAACTCAACCGAAGATATTTCCTTCGATCGCAGACGATCTCGTGCCTCAGAAATCGTAAGTTTGTTTAACTCTCCCATTATTCTACAACCTTTGGAACAGCATAAAACCCTTCTCTGGACAAAGGCGCGTTTTTCAAAACGGAAGCCTGCCTATCTCCATCCGTAATATTGTCACTGCGTCTAATTAGCTTTTGTGGTGTCACAGATGTCATTGGCTCCACACCACTAACGTCAACTTCGTTCAATTGTTCGATGAAACCCAAGATGTCATTAAACTCTTTCGCCAGAGCTGTTAAATCCTGATTTTCAACCTCAATGCGGGCAAGTTTCGCAACCTTGGCTGCAGTATTTGCATCAATTGACATATCAACACTCCATTTCCTAAACCCGTTTAACGCCCTATCAAGTGACCCGCAAGCATATGTCTTCTTAAAACTTCAATCATCCACGCTAACATTACCGCGTTCAATATATGCCAAACAAAATGAGTTCCCGTCGAAACCACTTGGCATATTGGCTCATCAATAGTTCTAAAAAAAATAGATACACAGAGAACAGTCGCACCGATAAATAATCCATCAGATAAATTTTGTTCAGATTTACGCAAAAGCGCCGCGTAAATAAATATCAAAATTGCAATGGGAATATATTGTACAGAAGAACCAAAAAGTTGGAAATTTGATAACATACTTACCAGCAGAAACTGATAAGGAAAAAATAATATTACGCCAATAATACTAGCCAATTTTGACCAAACCAAGAACCTATGATTTGCCACAAAGATATAAGCTAATATAAAAATAAGAATTGATGCGACATCCAATATGGCAGCCCAGGTCTGCGCAAAAGTATGAAACAGAAAAGATCCATAACCAATTGAGAACAACAGAACGGCTAACACCTTGCCCTCAACTAAATTTTTACATCTAAACCACATAATGATAGCGGCTAAAACGAAAGCAAAATTGGTAACCGCGTTTATTGGTTCGGCCCATATACTGCTGTCCAACCGTTCACAGTAAATATCAATTGGTTTGGTTAAATCCATCTACATTCTATGAAAAACTAACGTTGAAAAATGAGCAATTTTATACCCATTCTACAAATTCAGCTAAATCAGCCCTTTCAGTCCTAAAGCTATTTGCCGGATGATCTGTATCAGCAAAACCGAATGAAATAGCACATAAGACATCCCGATCTTCTCCAATGTTCAAGACTTCTCGAACAATAGGTGCGCGACCAGCAATCGCTGCTTGTGGTATTGATGAAACTCCAAGTGCAGCAGCTGCCAAAGTAAAGGCGGTGATGAAAGCTCCACAGTCTAAAACTCCATAAGCTCCTAGGTCTTTTGGTGTTGTTATTACAGCAACGTGGGGAGCCCCAAAAAATTCATAGTTTTTTGCCATTTGTTGGCTTGCACCTTTTCTATCACCCTTTTCAACGCCAACGGCATTATACAACTGCCACCCACAAATAGATCGACGGGTTTTGTAAACACCGGCATAACGCTTGGGGAAATCGATGTCAGGTGTTTCAAAAGCCTGATCGGATGATAAACTCAACTTTTCAGAAAGTAACCTTCTTGTCTCTGGCCGGAGCAAAGTTACTTCCCATGGTTGCGAGTTACACCAAGATGGGACTTTTTGAGCGACCTGAACTATTTGCTCAATAAATTTTTGTTCAACTTCTTTCTTTAAAAATCCACGACAGGAAAAGCGATTGTCCATTAGTTCGTTAAGGTTTTTGAGCTTTGGTGACATAATGATTTTCTTTCAGGTCCAAGTAGAAACAATATCTTTTTTATCAACGATTGCTTCAGGTTGTAGTGTCTTGGGCTTGTTGTTATCAAACCGCGGAGCTGGAGAGGCCATTAAATATCCGTTTTCTCTAGCCCAAATTTTTCTTGATTTCATGTGAGGATCACTTTCAGCTTCTTCTGGATCTAAAATCGGTGCAACACACGCGTCTAAATCAGAAAACCGATTAACCCAGTAAGCCTGAGGCTTTTTTTTGAATATCTTACTTAAATAATCAGTTTGTGCTCCCCATTGATCTTTTTCATGCTGTGTTTTTAATAAAGGATCATTATCAATCCCAAGGGTTTCCAGAAATATGGAATAAAATTTAGGCTCCAAACATTGAACAGAAATATATTTTCCATCAGAACAAATGTAACAGCGCGACCAGTGAGGCCCATCTAACAAACTTTGTCCTCTTTTCATTTCAACTGAACCAGTTTCCTGCATAGACATCCAAAGATTCATCATGTGAGCTGAACCGTCAACGATTGCTGCATCAACTACACTGCCTTCACCTGTTTCTTTTACGCGCAAGAGCCCAGATAAAATTCCAATGACCAAATAAAGAGCGCCTCCTCCGATATCACCTAATAATGTCGGTGGGGTTTGCGGTATATTACCTGCTTGTGAAGCGTAATGAAGAGCACCACTTAAACCAATATAGTTAAGATCATGACCAGCCTGCTTAGAACGAGGACCACTTTGACCCCAACCAGTCATCCGCCCATAGATCAATTTTTTATTGATTTTTTTTAGATCATCAGGAGCAAGTTTTAAACGTTCCATTACTCCAGGACGGAAACCCTCAATGATAGCAGCACTATTTTTTATCAGGTCCAAAGCAATAGAATAATCATTATCATATTTCAGATTTAGGAATACTGATTTTTTTCCAGCATTTAATAAACTATTTTTGGGCGTTTTTTCTTTTTGACCGGCATTTTTTATTACAAGAACATCTGCACCAAGCTCTGCTAGCATGCGTCCTGCAAAAGGGGCTGGTCCTAAACCTTCAAACTCAATGATTTTAACGCCCAAAAGCATTGCCGTCTTCCCACCCAAAAAACTATCAACTAAGTTATAAGGCTAATATAAGCTAATATTTGCAAAGATTCTAAGGCTTAATACCCTTAAAACTATCAATGGGTGAACTTTATTCTAGTTTCCACCGAGCAGTTGAGGAACAATCGTCACGATAGAAGGAGCAAAGTAGAGCATGGTTAGTCCAATAATTTGAATTAAAACAAATGGAATAACTCCTCTATAAATATGCCCAGTCGTGACAGATTTTGGCGCAACACCCCTTAAATAAAACAATGCAAACCCAAAAGGTGGGGTTAGAAAAGATGTTTGAAGATTAATCGCAACCATAATGGTGACCCAAAGAGGATCAAAAGTTCCACCATATATTACTGGCCCAACAATTGGTATCACAATGTAAATAATCTCAAGAAAGTCTAAAACAAATCCTAAAATAAATAAAACGAGCATCACTATTAAGAATACTGTCACTTCGCTATCGAAAGAGCGAAGGAATTGCTGGATGTAATGTTCACCACCAAACGAAATCACAACTAAGTTTAGTAACTGCGAACCAATTAAGATCGCAAATACCATTGTTGTCACCTTACTGGTCTCTTGAACGACTGACGTCATGACACCTGCGGCATACAAAACCCAACAGGCATAGATTAGACCAATTATTGCGGTTAAATACGCGCCATAGGCAACGAAAAACGCTACCCAGCTTTCTAGGGACACTTGTTCAGTGTTGATCCGCAAATCAAAATTAATCCCAACAAGCAACATAATAATCAAAGCGAATGTGGCATTAATTATAAATTTTCCCGACCGGTCCGTTTCTTTTAGCTTTCGATATGCTGCCAGCATGATTGCTCCGGCAGCGCCAAGAGCAGCCGCAGGTGTGGGGTTAGTAATTCCACCAAGGATAGACCCTAACACTGCAACGATAAGTACAAGAGGAGGAAAAACCACTCTCAAAAGTTCATTATCTGCAAGTCGTGAAACCGCGGTCTTAGAAGAGTAGAGAATTAAAACTACAGGTACGGCTAAAAGTGCCCACGTCAATGAAGCTGAAGCATCAGGTTGAATAAGTAAAATATCAGAGACTAATAAAAGTACTGTTCCTAGACCACCAATGAGCAAAACTCTCTGATCCAAGTTAGGTGCAACACCTTTCGCAAAAGATAGGACAACTCCCGATAATACGAAAAGCACAAGTATACCGGTACCAATAGGAGGAGCAGATGCAATTTTCTCAGCAACTAAAGCAGCTATCTCCTCATCAGAACGTTTCTCACTTTCTGCAACACCACCTGACGCATCAATAGCTTGTTGCTGCGCAACCGCTTTATCCCAAGCTTCCTGTCCATGAAGCTCGATCATGGATTGCTGACATTCTTCGGAAACGTTTGTCCTTAAACTCGCCTCCTGACCGATATCTGAGTAGGATTCAACATAAATAGATTGACTACCTGCTAAGCCCCCCATGTTTAACAAAATTGATGCACCAATAATTCCCACAGGCACATAAACAAACCAAGTCAGCGACTGTTGGGCTGTGCCCGTTTTGGTATCCATAACCTCGCCAGCGACGGCAGGAGCTTTTGAAGGATTTAATAAAGCGTATCCAAATGCGTATATTGCATATAAAAGAGCAAGCATTATACCTGGAAGGAGAGCTGCTTGGAATAAAGAACCAACAGAAACAACAGCTGGCTTTCCAAGATAGGTTAGAGCATCTGTACAGCCCATGCTCTGTGCCCTCGCTTCCTGAGCGGCAGAATATAAATCACCAGTTAGCGTCCCCAATAGAACGATCACAATTGACGGTGGTATAATTTGACCTAACGTCCCGGAGGCAGCTATCACACCAGTAGAAAGCTCAGGCGAATATCCATTCCTAAGCATTGTAGGCAGGGACAACAAACCCATTGTAACCACCGTGGCACCAACGATACCCGTTGATGCTGCTAAAAAAGCGCCCACAACTACAACAGAAACAGCCAGGCCACCAGGCAGAGGTCCAAAAACTCTCGCCATCGTGGTAAGTAAGTCGTTTGCTATCTTCGATCTTTCTAAAGTGATGCCCATCAAAACGAACATCAAAACTGCAAGAAGAACTTCAATGGACTGTCCCGCTAAAACTCGTTCATTGATCCGATTTACAATGAATGAAATAGTCCTTTCTAAGGCAGTTTCCCAGCCGCCTTTAAACAGCGGTTCAATAATTCTTGGCAAGTCTGGATACCGAAAAGTAGAGATTTGGTCAGCCTTCACTCCCGAAGCCAATAACTCCCTATACATCTGGGACGTCGTATCGATAGCTTGATGGACTAGTATACCAGCGCTGTCCAAAACGGCTATAATACCAAAGGCAACTACGCCAGCGCCACCGATGGCAAATGCAACTGGAAACCCAGAAAGTATGCCTCCAAAAAGGCATACGAATACGATTATTAAACCAATTTCTACGCCATCAAGACCAAACAACATAACTACATTTCCTAATTATTGGTTTTTGCAACTTCAGTTAAATCTGGAAGTTCATCGAGATCTCTGTATTTGTTTTCGCTCGCTTGACCTTCTCGAAGTTCCTGAAAAGACCTCATAAAAAAGGCCACTGCGTGAATAAATACCATTCCCGCAAACGCGACTAGCAAGATCTTGAAAATAAAGTATCCAGTGAACCCGTTGGGTGAAAAACCAATTGTCTCAACGTTCCATTTTAAAACTCTTGATTTAGCTAGTAGTCTGTCTAAAGCATCTGATGCAGAAGGTTTGGGCACAATTAGATGTCGCCATAAAAAGTACCAACCATACATCCAAATAATTACTGCCATTGGAAGCATAAACACTATTGAACCAAACATATCGACGATTTTTTTTGTCCGAAATTTCGCACCGGCGTAAAACAAATCTACGCGAACATGCCCACCTTGAACAAATGTATAAGTGGCACAAAGGCTAACGACCAACGCATTATAAAGCTTCAACTCTTCAGCATACCAACTAATGTCATAACTTAGAGGGACTCCAAAACTAAGAACAATGTCGGGTCTAGTAAATATACGCTGCATTACAACGATTAATACTTGCTGCAAAACCATTATGAGGCCGGCCCAAGCAAAAAAGCGCCCTACGGTATTTGCAAAACCCTCAAGAACTCTAATTTGTCCCCACATGAAGGACGGTCTTAAAACACCGATAAAGAATAAAACTAATATAACTAGTAATACGGCGAAAAAAAACTCAACAGACCCACCGTAATAAACAAACCTCATAATTGACTTTTTTTCGCTCCAGTCCAACCAGAGGCCCGGATTTAAAGCTGCATATCCAATATTGTAAAAGGCAAATAAAAGGTTTTGGAAAAACCAAATAACACCGTCGTAAATAGCTGCAACAGTGGTAGCTACACTTAATGTTTGCTCATTTTCCATAGAAAAACTCTGAATTGGAAATCCTGGGGTCTATTCGACCCCAGGAATTATTTTTCTTATGATCCGCCTAGAACGCGAACACGTTGTTGCACGTAATAACCGTCCGACTTACTAATCCACGCTGCAGAGTCTGCTAGTGAAGCTTCAAAACTCGCACGGGTTGTTCTGAACAACTCGTCATCCATATTTTCGTTCATAACTTCAGCAGAAGCTGCACCAAATGCGTCCCAGATTTCATCTGAGAACTGAACAGCTTTGACGCCTTGCGCCTGCATTCTTTGAAGAGCTGCACCATTCGCAGAAAAAGTTTCAGCTAACTGATACAGTGTGGTCGCCATAGACGCATATCGCAAAATAGCTTTGTGCGTATCTGACAAAGTGTTCCACTTATCCAAATTGATGTTTGCAGCAAGCGCTGAGCCAGGCTCGTGAAAACCCGCTGTGTAGTATACTTTTGCAACTTCGTAGAAGCCTGCTCTTTCATCCGCTGCAGGACCAACCCACTCAAGACCGTCTAGAGCGCCTGAAGATAGAGCTTGGTATAACTCGCCACCTGGAATGTTTTGCACAGATGCGCCAAGTTTACCCAAAACTTTACCGCCTAGGCCAGGCATACGATACTTCAAACCGTTAAAGTCGTCGGGCGAAGTCATTTCTTTGCGGAACCAACCGCCAGACTGACCACCTGAATTTCCAGCAAGTAGACCTTTAAAGTTAAAGATTTGACCGATTTCATCATGGATCTGCTCTCCACCACCATGATAATACCAGTTAGTCACTTCCTGAGCAGTTCCGCCAAAAGGTACCGCTGTGAAATAAGCTAATGCAGGATGCTGACCGATAAAATAATAGTCTGCTGAGTGGTACATATCGGCTTGACCTGAAGTCACAGCGTCAAACACTTCCAAAGCACCAACAAGCTCTCCTGGAGCTTTTCTGTCGATTGTCAAAGATCCCTCTGACATTTGTGAAACCATGTCAGCAAAGTAGCGCGCAGCGTCATCAAGAACAGCAAAACCGCGAGGCCATGATTGCACCATTGTTAATACAGTGCCATGTCCACCAGACACAGCAGGTGTTGCGAGGGCAGCGCCGGTTCCCGCTAACGCAGCACCTCTAAGAAAATTACGACGTTCCATAAAATGTCTCCCAGTCGTTAAAATTATAATTCGATTCCTATCGAATACAGGTGCGCTGTATTTAGCTTAAAAAATGCTAGCGGCAAGCGAAAACGTAATAAAAATTCGTTTTATTTATCTATAAAGTAGTTTTATGTCTTTCATACTGATTGAATTTCTTCATAAATTACCTATTTATTTTACCAGAGGCTTTAGGTAACAAAATAGTCGTGCAAATCTGATATATATCTAGATAGGCTCCATCAGGTGTTTGATAAATTTAGGAATTTTTGAAAAAATGATCCAATACACATTAAAATGTGAAAAGGAACATACCTTTGATAGCTGGTTTCAATCTAGCTCTGCGTTTGAAAAACTGAAATCTGCTAAAATGGTCGTTTGCTCGGTCTGTGGTAGCTCAAACGTTGAGAAAGCCATAATGGCTCCTAGAGTAAATAAAAATCAGAAGATAAATGTAAAGAAAAGAAAGAATGCTGCAGAAAAGGCAATAGCAGAACTGAAAAAGCACGTTGAACAAAATTCTGATTATGTTGGAGCCAATTTTGCAAAAGAAGCCAGAGCAATGTACCTTGGGGATCTGCCCGAAAGGCCAATCTATGGTGAAGCTAAAGCAGACGAAGCCAAGTCGCTTATAGATGATGGCATCCCTGTAACACCTTTACCCTTCACTCCAAACAGGAAGACTAACTAGTAACTTTTGTCAGTTGAATTTCCATAATTTTACTGGTTATTTCCTTTGTCTTTCAGACTTGTGCTATCATTCTAGGTGAAATACACGGAGAGCATATTCGTTTAATAAGGTGTTACTATGCCTGTTTTGGTCATGAAATTTGGCGGAACGTCTGTTGCGTCCCTTGATAAAATAAAGAGCGCTGCAGAACGTGTTGCTTCAGAAGTATCAGCAGGCCATTCGGTTATTGTCATTGTTTCAGCTATGGCTGGAAAAACAAATGAACTCGTGGGGTGGGTTAATGAGACATCACCACTTTATGATGCTCGAGAATATGATGCTATTGTTTCCTCTGGTGAAAATGTGACCGCTGGGCTTATGGCTCTTACCTTACAAGAAATGGACATCCCGGCTCGCAGCTGGCAAGGTTGGCAAGTACCAGTCATAACAACATCAGCACACTCTGCAGCCAGAATTGAAGAAATTCAGACTGAAAACATAACAAGCAAATTTAAAGAAGGAATGCGCGTTGCTGTAGTGGCAGGATTTCAAGGTGTAAGTGATACAGACCGCACCACAACTCTTGGTCGTGGCGGCTCCGATACGACGGCTGTTGCATTTGCTGCAGCTTTTGATGCTATCAGGTGCGATATTTACACCGACGTGGATGGTATCTATACGACTGACCCGCGGATAACCGAGAAAGCTAAAAAATTAAATAAAATTTCGTTCGAAGAAATGCTAGAATTGGCTTCCCTAGGAGCGAAAGTTTTGCAAACGCGATCTGTTGAATTGGCAATGCGCTTTAATGTCAAACTGCGTGTTCTTTCAAGTTTTGATTCACCAGAAATTGGTTCAGGAACACTCGTATGTAGTGAGGAGGAAATTATGGAGTCAAATGTTGTTTCAGGCATTGCATATTCAAGAGATGAGGCAAAAATGACATTAATTTCAGTGGCTGATCGTCCAGGAATTGCGGCAGCGATATTTGGGCCTCTTTCAGAAGCTGGGATTAATGTTGATATGATCATCCAAAACATTGCGGAAGAAGGTCGAACTGATATGACATTTTCATGCCCCACTGACCAAGTATTAAGGGCGGAAAAAGCACTCAATGATGCAAAGAGTGAAGGCGAAATTAATTTTTCGCAACTTGTTGCAGATACTAATGTAGCAAAAATATCGGCTGTTGGTATCGGCATGCGAAGCCAATCAGGTGTTGCTGCTAAAATGTTCCGGACGTTATCCAACGAGGGAATTAATATAAAAGTTATTGCAACGTCTGAAATTAAAATTTCTGTTTTAGTTGATAGGAAGTATATGGAGCTGGCTGTTCAGTCACTACATGATGCGTTTGAGTTGGAAAAAGTTGCTGAATGAGTTTAACTGATAGATATATCACATATAAATTCGGACCTGATCCCTATGCCGAACAAAATTGAAAGCAATAGCCGGCAGCTTCTTGGTCGCCTACGTGATACAATGGCTGAGGAAGCTAAAGGGCAAGATCGCTTAGACAAAATAACTCAACTCATAGCGTCTACTACCGGGACCGAAGTTTGTTCTATTTATTTACTTCGCGATCCCGAAACGTTGGAATTATGCGCTACAGAAGGGTTAGAAATTGAAGCTGTTCACCAAACAAGAATGAGAATTGGTGAGGGCTTGGTTGGTCGCGTAGCAAAGACAAATAAAGCAATAAATACTGCCGATGCTCCCTCGTTCCCTGGTTTCCGTTATATGCCAGAAACAGGAGAAGAGCGGTTTTCCTCTTTTTTAGGTCTTCCAATACAAAGATTAGGCGAACTTTTAGGCGTTTTAGTCGTCCAGTCCAAAACAGCTAGGGAATTTAATTCGGATGAAATCTACGCGTTAGAAGTTGTAGCCATGGTTTTGGCAGAAATGGCAGAGCTAGGCGCGTTTGTCAGTGAAGAAAGTGGCCTAAAAGCTTTGCACCAGCAATCTGTACTTATTCGAGGATCAGTTGCCCAAGAAGGTGCAACTAAAGGTAATGTTTGGCTACATGAGCCTCGTGTGTTGGTTACTAACCTTGTAACAGATGATCCAGAAGCTGAAATATCTCGACTTGAAGAAGCCGTACAAGAACTCAAGAACCATGTCGACGTTATGCTGCAGCAAAATAAGCAGATGGATAAAGAACAAGCTGAAATCCTTGAGGCTTATAAAATGTTTGCCAATTCTAGAGGCTGGATGAAACGCATGGTGACCGACATCAATTCTGGGCTAAGTGCAGAAGCGGCAGTTGATAAAGAACAATCATCTGCAAGAGCACGGCTGGGGCAAGTAACTGATCCCTATATGAGAGATCGGCTTCATGATTTAGACGATTTATCAAATCGCCTTCTGCGCATATTAACAGGCCAAGGCAAAGAGACCGGTGCGTCAATGCCACAAAATCCAATATTGGTCGCGAGTAATATTGGACCTGCAGAATTATTAGATTATGGAAAATCACTAAAAGGTATTGTTCTTGAGGAAGGGTCGGTAGGTAGCCATGCAACAATAGTGGCGAGAGCACTTGCAATCCCGCTTGTTATCCATGCTCAAAATATTACCGCTGAGGCTTTAAATGGCGATGAAATATTAGTAGATGGAGAACAAGGCCTCGTCCATTTGCGACCAGATGAAAGCGTCAGTTCAGCTTTCAAAGACAAAATCGCGATGGAAGCCAAAGCGCAAGAGCGTTATTCCGCAATAAGACATTTGCCGGCAAAAACTTTAGATAAAAGCAGAATTCAACTTCTAATGAATGCTGGATTGATGGCAGACTTGCCTAGCCTTGATAGTTCAGGTGCCGAAGGTGTGGGGCTCTTTCGAACAGAGCTGCAGTTTCTTGTTCGCAATCAAATGCCAAAAAGGTCCGAAATAAGCGCAATGTACAAAAGGGTGATGGACGCAGCTGGCGGGAAAACAGTGGTTTTCAGAACTTTAGATATTGGCTCAGATAAAGTATTACCTTACATGCCAAACGTAGAAGAACCAAACCCTGCTTTGGGCTGGCGAGCGATTAGAGTAGGCTTCGACAAACCTGGTGTCTTGCGTATGCAACTTCAGGCCCTATTGCGTGCGGCGGAGGGGCGGCCATTATCAGTTATGTTCCCCTTTATTGCTCAAACGAGTGAATTTGATTTCGCAAAACGTGAAATGGAAAAAGTTAAAGAGAGAGAACTAAAGTTAGGTCATAAAATACCTGATGAAATTAACATTGGAGCAATGCTCGAAACCCCATCCTTGGCATTTTCATCTGATGATTTTTTTAAGCAAGTTGATTTTTTGTCTATTGGAGGGAATGATCTAAAGCAATTTTTTTTCGCAGCTGATCGAGAAAATGAGTTGGTTCGTAAGCGATATGATACACTTAATCTTTCATTCCTAGATTTTTTGAAAACAGTTGTTGAAAAATGTGAAAAAAATAGCACCAAGCTATCTTTTTGTGGAGAGGATGCGGGTAGACCGATCGAGGCACTTTGTTTGGCCGCAATTGGAATAAAAACCTTGTCTATGAGACCGGCTTCAATCGGACCAGTAAAAAATATTTTACTGAAAAGCGATTTAAGTGAAGTTCAGAAACTTATAGATAAAGCAAAAGTGGACAACGATAACTCAGTACGAGAAAAAATCATTCAATATTTGGCTTCGCGTTGATATTTTTTGGACAAAACAAAATTTAATTCTGGCACTAGACCGCATCATGTCTCTAGCCTATAAGGACGTTATGAATTTGATAGTAAATCTAATAATACGAATTATTAGCCCGGCACTCTGATAAGAGGAGCCGGGTCAAGGTGATCGCAGTCGCGCACCGACTTACTCTCCAGAACTAAAGAACATTAAAAATTGAGGAAAAGCGGCAATGACTGCTGAAGCACCCGACTACAAAGATACTTTAAACCTTCCAAAGACCGATTTTCCAATGAGAGCGGGTTTGCCAAATCGAGAACCTTTTTGGCTAGAGAGATGGGAAAATATTGGAATCTACCAAAAATTGCGAGAAAAAGCCTCTCGAAAACCGTTCATACTGCATGATGGACCACCATATGCAAATGGCAATCTTCACATCGGACATGCTTTAAATAAAATTTTAAAAGATATGGTTGTTAGAAGCCAACAAATGATGGGCCATGACGCTAGATACATACCAGGTTGGGACTGTCACGGATTACCGATAGAGTGGAAAATTGAAGAAACATATCGTAAGAAGGGTAAAAATAAAGATGATGTACCTATCGTGGATTTTCGTCAGGAATGTCGAAAATTTGCAGATGGTTGGATCAGCATCCAAAGAGAAGAGTTTAAACGGCTGGGTGTAACCGGTAACTGGGAAAATCCGTACCTAACAATGGATTTTAAGGCAGAGCGAACTATAGCTCGCGAATTCATGAAATTTTTAATGAATGGTACTCTCTACCAAGGTTCAAAACCAGTTATGTGGTCACCTATTGAAAAGACAGCATTGGCTGAAGCTGAAATTGAGTACCACGATAAAGAAAGTTTCACTATTTGGGTCAAGTTCAAAGTAACTGACAATGAAGATGCGGAACTCAATGGCTCTGACGTGGTGATATGGACAACGACACCATGGACTATTCCATCAAACAAGGCCGTCGTTTTCGGTCCAGATATAAAATACGGTTTGTATGAAGTAATTGCGCGGCCTGATGAATGTTGGGCAAATATAGGTGATAGATATATACTAGCTGACAATCTAGCTGCCGGTGTTATGGAAAAGGCAAGGCTAGACGAAACTATGTATCGTCGCCTTCGTGATGTTTCAGTAGAAAGTCTTACAACAATTAAGTTAAGACATCCGTTATTTTCAGCCAAAGAAGCCAATGGCGAGTGGGATGAAATTAGAGATTTCAGACCTGCAGATTTTGTAACTGATACCGAAGGCACAGGATTTGTTCATTGTGCTCCCTCTCATGGGATGGAAGAGTATGAACTATACCGCGAATTGGGTATGTTGGATGAAGTCATAACGTACAACGTAAAAGATGACGGCAGCTTTAGAGACAATCTGCCGTTCTTTGGTGGGAAATATATCCTCAGCAGAAAAGGCGGTGAAGGCGATGCAAACAAGGCTGTTATAGATAAATTAATAGAAGTTGGGGGCCTATTGGCTCGTGGTAAAATCAAACATAGCTATCCCCATTCATGGCGTTCAAAGGCTCCAGTCATTTACCGAAACACACCGCAATGGTTTGCATCAATAGATCGAGCCGTCGGTGATAATAAAGATGAATTTGGGAGTACGATAAGAGAACGCGCCTTAAATTCTATTGATAAGTTGGTTTCATGGACGCCTCAAACAGGAAGAAATCGATTATATTCTATGATTGAAACACGTCCTGATTGGGTTTTATCGAGACAACGAGCTTGGGGGGTGCCCTTAACTTGCTTTACAAAAAAAGGAGCGTCACCTACTGATAAAGATTTTCTTTTAAAAAATGATGCTGTGAATGACAGGATAGCGAAGGCATTCGAGAGTGAAGGCGCAGATGCATGGTATCTTGAAAATGCCAAGGAGCGTTTTTTAGAGGGTATTGTAGATCCTGCTGACTATGAACAAGTGTATGACATTCTTGATGTTTGGTTTGATAGTGGCTCCACTCATGCATTCGTTTTGAAAGAACGTAAGGATGGTTCTGATGATGGACTTGCTGACTTGTATTTGGAAGGCACAGATCAACATCGAGGCTGGTTTCATTCATCCATGCTTCAGTCTTGCGGAACAAATGGAAGAGCTCCTTACCGAGGTGTTTTAACTCATGGTTTCACTTTGGATGAAAAAGGCATGAAAATGTCCAAATCTTTAGGAAATACCATCGCTCCAGAGCAAGTTGTAAAACAATATGGAGCAGATATTCTACGCCTTTGGGTTGCACAAGCTGACTACACAGCAGATCTTCGTATAGGCCCAGAAATTTTAAAAGGTGTTTCAGACAGCTACCGAAGATTACGAAATACAATGCGATTTATTTTGGGTTCACTCTCTGAGCTTTCAGAGGATGAACGGATGGATCCTGAAGATATGCCAGAATTAGAGCGATGGGTTTTACATCGTTTATCTGAACTCGATGAAAAAGTTCGCAAAGGGTACAGTGAATATGACTTTCAAGGAGTCTTTCAATCTGTGTTCACATTTGCAACCGTCGAACTGTCCTCTTTCTATTTTGATATAAGAAAAGACGTTCTTTATTGTGATGGAAATACACCGGAAAGGCGATCGGCGCGAACTGTACTTGACCTGATATTTCATAGATTAACATCTTGGCTTGCTCCTGTGCTTGTATTTACAATGGAAGAGGTATGGCTAGAAAGATATCCAGGTGATGAAAGCTCAGTCCACTTAATCGATATACCTGAAACACCAAGAACCTGGAGAGATGAAAGTTTAGCAATAAAATGGGCTACAGTTCGACAAGCAAGGAGAGCTGTAACTGCAGCACTCGAGCTCAAACGCACTGATAAAATTATAGGCTCAAGCCTCGAAGCCTCTCCAGTGGTTTATTTAGAAGATCAAACAACCTTTGATATATTAAACAGTATCCCATTTGCAGACATCTGCATAACTTCATCGATTACACTTTCTCTCGACAAAGCTCCAAAATCGGCATTTTCCTCCGACGAAGTCAAAGGAATTACTGTCGATTTCAAAGTAGCTTCTGGAGAAAAGTGTCAACGATGTTGGAAAAGACTTCCAGAAGTTAACACAACAAAGCCAATTTGTGGTCGATGTAACAATGCTTTAAAGGCCCAAGAAAACTTTAAGAACCTAAGCTTTTAAAAATTACTTTTGTTTACGTTTATTTGCAAAAAAGTTTGTTAAAAGTTTAGCGGCTTTTTCTTCACCTATTCCCGAATAAATTTCAGGTGCATGATGCGTCTGTTTATGTTCAAAGATTCTAGCACCTTGCTGTATTCCACCAGATTTAGGATCTGAGGCACCAAAGTAAACCCGCCGTATCCTAGCGTTAGCAATTAAAGCTGCACACATTGCACAAGGTTCGAGAGTCACATAAAGATCACAGCCAACAAGCCTCTCCGTTTCTAAGATTTCACAGGCTTGTCGGATAGCCAAAACTTCGGCGTGGGCAGATGGATCTAGTCGACTACGTGTTTCATTACCAGCGCGGGCAATGATATTTCCTGAACTTCCAACAACAACAGCACCAACGGGTATTTCCCCTCTTTCTAAAGCTTTAGTAGCTTCAGCAAGGGCTTCGTTCATGTACGTTGTAAACATAATATTTTTTCATATTTTAAGAAGGGGTTTAACGATCTAATTTTTTATCATAAGTGACAGATATGAATAATCAATCACCTAAAGGCAACCGTATTGCTAAAGTCCTTTCGCGTTCAGGCGTTGCAAGTCGTCGAGATGCCGAAAAAATAATCTTGAAGGGACGCGTGAAAGTAAATGGAGAAATACTTACCTCCCCAGCTTTCAATGTTAGCGAAAGTGATATTATTCTGATCGACGATAATCCCATTGCAAAGCCAGAGGACGACAGACTGTGGTGCTTTCATAAACCAGTAGGTGCAATAACTACTGCAAGAGATGATAAAAACAGAAAGACAATCTATGATTATTTTCCTTCAAGTTTACCCCGTATGATGCCAATTGGCCGGTTAGATATAAATTCTGAAGGATTATTACTTTTAACAAACAGTGGTGAATTAAAAAGAAAACTAGAACTGCCAAGTTCCCAGTTAGGTCGGATATACAGAGTACGTGTCAAAGGCCAACCTAAGGAATCTGACTTAGATTTGTTGAGATCTGGTATTTCTGTAGAAAAAGATTTTTTTAAACCCATGAAAGTTTCAATTGACCGCCAGCAGGGTGCTAATGCTTGGATGACTATTGAAATAAAAGAAGGTAAAAATCGAGAAATAAGGCGCGCTTTGAGCGAAATTGGGATGCAAGTAAATCGCCTGATAAGAGTCGAATATGGCCCATTTAAATTGGGAAATATTAAAAAAGGTGAAATAATAGAAATTAACAAAAAGTCTATGAGACGCTCTTTAAAAAGCGTAAATATTAATGTGGCCAGAGAAAACATTAGACAATCAACTGAGCAAAAAAAATTTTCGGCTGTCTCAAGAAAAACTTCTAATAAAAGATAAAATATAGATTTAAGCGATCGTATTAACTTAAAAACTTTCAATTCCAAAACCTGGAAAGGAAAACCTTAATGAGAGCCGTTATCCAAAGAGTTAAAAAAGCCAATGTTTCCGTATCAGAAAAAACAGTAGGTAAATGTGGAGTTGGAGCTTTAATACTTGTCTGCGCAATGAAAAACGACAGCCTGATTGAATCAGAAAAACTTGCAAGTAAAATTACCAAAATGAGAATTTACCAAGACGATGAGCAAAAAATGAACCGCTCTTTATTAGATGTTGGAGGATCAGCTTTGGTTATAAGCCAATTCACTCTAGCTGCTGATTTAAAGCGGGGAAATCGTCCAGGATTTTCAGAAGCTGCATCGCCAGAAAATGCGAAATTACTTTATAATCATTTTGTTTCATGTCTTGAGCAAGCTGGAGTATCCACTGAAACCGGAAAATTTGGCAGTGAAATGCTTGTGGATCTAACTAATGACGGACCAGTAACCATTTGTTTGGATACAGACCAATTTTAGAATATGATGCGCTTACTGGAGCCTGTAAATAATGTAGTTTGGCTCATTTTACCGAATTTGTGTATTTTTTTAATTCAGCACGTGCAACCTGTCTTCGGTGCACGGCATCTGGGCCATCTGCAAATCTTAGAGTTCTAATGTGTGTCCACATATTTGCCAAATCAAAATCTTGACTTATTCCAGCAGCACCATGCAATTGCATGGCTTCATCTACTACTTTGCCAGCCATCAGTGGAGCAACAACTTTAATTTTTGAAATCCAAGGCTGTGCAGCCCTTACACCCGCTGTATCCATCATGAACGCTGCTTTGAGGCACAGCAATCGAGACATTTCAATCTCCATTCTAGCATTTGCAATAATATCATAATTTCCCCCTAAATCAGTAAGCCTTTTTCCGAAAGCCTCACGTGACAGACCACGGCGACACATCATTTCTAAGGCCTTTTCGGCCTGTCCAATTGCACGCATGCAGTGATGTATACGACCAGGGCCAAGTCTTCCTTGTGCAACTTCAAATCCCCTACCTTCTCCAAGCACGATACTTGAAGCTGGAATACGAACGTTCTTAAACCTCAAGTGCATATGCCCATGTGGGGCATCATCATTTCCAAAAACTTGCATAGGCCTTAAAACCTCAATACCTGGTGTTTTTGGATCAATAACAAACATAGTATGACGACTGTGCTTAGTCGCAGCCGGATCTGTGCAAGCTAATAAAATATACAATCCACAACGGGGATCCCCAGCCCCAGAAATCCACCATTTCTCGCCATTCAGAAGCCAGTCATCACCCTCCTTAACAGCGCTGAAAGCCAACTGAGCAGCATCAGACGATGCAGTATTGGGTTCTGTCATCACATAGGCTGACCGAATTTTTCCATCTAATAAATCATAAAGCCATCGATTTTTATGTTCGTCAGTGCCATAGCGTTCAAGAACTTCCATGTTTCCGGTATCCGGAGCGTTGCAGTTAAAAATTTCCGCAGCTATGCTAACTTTCCCCATTTCTTCGGCTAAATAAGCATACTCTACAGTTGTCAAACCATAGCCCTTTTCACTGTCAGTAAGCCAAAAATTCCATAAGCCACGCTCACGAGCTGTGGCTTTTAGTTGATCAAGAATTTCAAGCTGCCGATCAGTATGCTGAAACCTATCTCCACTTGGATGTTTGCCAACCTCAGCATGAAACTCAGCATCCAACGGTTCTATTTCATTCGACACCATATCTCGAACAGCATCGATGAGTGGCGCTACTTTTTTTGTAATACCTAAATCCATTTTCTGACCTTGATTAATTTAATTTATAATTTGAAAACTTTTTTCTAAGCGTAAGTTTAGAAACTTTACCAGTGGCTGTAAGTGGTAAAGCATCTAAAAACTCTATAGCATCTGGTAGCTGCCATTTCGCAATATGAGTGAGTAGTAGCTCATCAATCTCTTTCTTTGTAACACAGGTATCTCCATTTGAAACTATTACAAGAAGCGGCCTCTCCTCCCATTTCGGATGAGGCACGGCAATAACCGCACAATTCGCAACTTTAGGATGACCCATAACAATGTTTTCAATATCAATTGAACTAATCCACTCACCACCTGACTTAATGAGATCTTTAGCTCTATCCTGAATATTAAGAAATCCATCAGTAGTTATTGAGGCAATGTCACCTGTTCCAAACCATCCCTCTTTATCAAAGGCTTCCTCAGTAGCTTCATTATTTTTATAATAACCTGATATTATTGCATTCCCTCGAACGTAGAGTTCTCCTGAAGCTATTCCATCATGCGGCAAAGAATTATCATTTTCGTCTACAATTTTTAAATCAACTCCGAAAACTCTACGACCTTGATAGCATTTTTTTGAAATTTGCTCATCTTGGGAGAGAGCCTTTTTCATGGAGCCAGGTAAAAAACCTTGGGTGCCAACTGGGCTCATTTCAGTCATACCCCAGGCATGACAGACAGTAATTCCAAGACTCTCAAATTCTTCAATCATTGATTTAGGCGCTGCAGACCCGCCAATAACTACATTTTGGAATTGAGAAGGAACTCTTTCCTGTTTGCGAATTTCTTCAAGAAGTCCCAGCCATACTGTTGGGACGCCCCAGGCAGAATTAACATTTTCTTGATCCATCAGATCAAATAACGATGCACCGTCCAAATTTGGTCCCGGGAAAATCAAAGATGTGCCCGTTAAAGGAGCCGCATAAGGAAGGCCCCAAGCGTTGACATGGAATAAAGGAACAACTGGCAAAACTTTCATTCCATCGCCAAGAGAAGGACCCAAATTTAATGAAGTAGTAAGCGCATGCAGCACAGTTGAGCGGTGAGAATAAAGTGCGCCCTTTGGATTTCCAGTAGTTCCAGAAGTATAACACAGACCCGCCGCTGTATTCTCGGGCAATTCTGGCCAAATAATGTCGTGAGAACTCTCCAAAATTAATTGTTCATAGTTTAAAAAGTTATCACTTAATGTGGAACTATCATCACTGCTAGCCATAACAATAATCACCAAATTTTTGGGTAACTTAGGAATAAGCTTTTCTATGATCGGTACAAAAGTTGTATCGACAAATAATAAACGATCTCCAGCATGCTCGATGATGTACAACATTTGCTCAGGACTTAAACGTGGATTAATGGTGTGACAGACAGCACCAATGCCGCTTATCCCATAATACAACTCCAAATGCCGATAGCCGTTCCATGCCAAGGTGGCGACACGATCGCCTTTTTTGATCCCTAAACCGACCAAGGCATTAGCTAATTTACAAACTCGGGATAAACAGTCTGTATAGTTATAGCGATGCATATCACCTTCCGTTCGTAGTGACACAACTTCACTCAAAGAATGATTTTCAGATGCAAATTTTAAAATATCAATGATTGAGAGATCTCGATGCATCATCTGGCCAAGCATTATATTTTCCTCCAAAGTTCGCTTATTCCTTTTTCAGGAAATTTCTTGCGTAAGCGAAATAAAATAAAAAAAATTTATGTTATATTAATTTAATAGTGTCTAGTGCAATTTGTGGCTTTGATAGACGGTTTCTTGTCACCCAATGAAGTCGATGTTGTGCCCTTGTGATTGCAACGTAAGTTAAACGCTTCCAAAGAGGCTGACCCGATTCAATTCTCCCAGTATTTGCTGCAACAGCTAAATCATTCGCAATAACCTGTACTTGCTCCCATTGAGATCCTTGCGATTTATGAATCGTAACAGCTGCCCCGTGTAAGAATATAGCTCCCATTCTAGCAGCAAATGGTATGAATGGCTCCTCAATATCAGGCTTTTCGATTTTCACAATTGACGCAGCCGAAACTTGTGGGTCCTCCGAACCAAGGATGTGAAGCCTGGAAAATCCCGGCTTCCTCCCAGGTCCTAAATAAATGACATGTGCACCTTTAACGAGTCCCCTCGCTTCCAAGTCTATTCTTTTTTTCCTGTGTTTAAGAGGTAATTCGATCCCGTCACAGATTAGTGGCTCCCCTACTAATAATTCAGTTTCATTTATCATGTGTGCTTCTCTAAACGCATTAATAAGACGAATACGGGTGGAATTACGCCATACTAAGACCGGGCTTAACGCCATTAGATCAATATTTACTCTTTGGCTGTAAATAATTCTATCATCTATAATTGAGGCTTCTTTGACTAATTGATCAAATAAGTGAAAATCCACATCTGGATCTTGTAATTTATTTGCCAATTCTAAAATAGGATTATCGTTTTTTTGACGATGAATCTGGCTAAGAAAATATTTATTATCTTCCGGGATTGCATCAAAAATCATCTTCTCAGATTGATTTATGGGAGCTAATTGAGCAGGATCACCAAATAAAATTAAGTAAGAAAAAATTTCTTTCAAATCTTCAAATTGCTGATTATCCAGCATTGAAGCCTCATCGACAAAACCAATATCAAGAGGCTCATCCCTTCGTTTCCAACCTTTTATAAAATCAGAACCTTTTAAGCCCGCAGAGGCCAAAGCACCTGGAATAGATTTGTTCACTTTATAAAATTCAATAATTCGATCCAGAATTGATTTTTCAAAACTATCATTGTCTGGACGCTCAGTATTACCAAGCAACCACTCAGCTATTTTTTCATACTCAGGATCGTATATTGGGGTATATAAAATACGATGAAGCGTTGTGGCTGGAACACCTTTATTTCTAAGAACGCTTGCTGCCTTATTTGTAGGTGCCAAAATGGCAAGAGAACGTTCTTCCCTTACTTTTCTACTTTCGTAATCACCAGTTATAATATTTACGCCCAATAATTCCAAAGCGTGAAAAAGCTTTGAAATCAATAAGGTCTTTCCTGTTCCTGCTCTGCCAATAACGCCCAGAACGAAAGAATTTTTGGTAGCTTTTGGGGATAGAAGTTCTTGAGTAAGATCTACGCCTGCAAATTTTAACGTTTCAGTAACAGCATCATAGGCAGATATTTGATCTTTTGAGAAATTTTCTAAGTCATTGGTCATAAACCAAGGTCTATACACTTCAATTTATTAAGACCACTACATTTAACTATTTTCAGTGGCCTTAATTATTAATTTAAATTTTTTTGTCTAAACGCAACTAACGCTGATAAGTAATTGCAACTTCATATCTCGTTAATTGACGACGACGATATAAATAAGATCATAAAATTAATTTAGCAGTGCCTCAGATAATGTGCTCAGGCCTTTACGGGGCGATTGAACCAATACAGCCATGTTTCCTGGTTTATGTTCGTTTCTGCGCATTTTCATATGTGCTTCTGGTATTTCATTCCAAGTAAAAACTTCTGACATACATGGATCAAGCCTTTGTTCTATCATTAGTTGATTGGCGGCGGAAGCTTGCTTAAGATGGGCAAAGTGACTTCCCTGTATTCTTTTTTGGTTCATCCAAACATAACGTGCATCCATAGTTAGATTATATCCAGTGGTGCCTGCACATATTACTACCATCCCACCAGTCTTGCATACAAAGGTTGACACAGGGAACGTCGTTTCACCAGGGTGTTCAAACACCATGTCTACATTTACACCCTTACCAGTTATATCCCAAATCGCCTTACCAAACTTTCTAGCCTCAGCGAACCACTCCTTAAATTCAGGACTATTTACTGTCGGTAACTGCCCCCAACAGTTGAAATCCTTTCGGTTTATAACCCCTTTTGCACCCAACTTAGTCACAAACTCTCTCTTATCCTCATCAGATATGACAGCGATTGCATTTGCCCCAGCGGTTTTGATCAATTGAATAGCATATGAACCTAAGCCGCCTGAAGCTCCCCAAACTAAAACATTTTGTCCAGGTTTTAAATCATGAGGCTGGTGGCCAAACAACATTCTATAAGCCGTCGCCAAGGTCAGGGTGTAGCAAGCACTTTCCTCCCAACTTAAATGCTTAGGCCTGGGCATCAATTGCTGGCTTTGTACAGCTGTAAATTGGGCAAAAGAGCCATCAGGGGTTTCATAGCCCCAAATTCTCTGGCTATTAGAGTACATTGGATCACCGCCATTACATTCCTCGTCATCGCCATTATCTTGATTACAGTGTATCACCACTTCATCACCAATTTTCCAACGAGTGACTTTATCGCCCACGGCCCATACAATTCCTGATGCATCCGAACCAGCAATGTGATATTCAGCTTTGTGCACGTCAAATGGGCTAATGGGAACACCCAACCCGGCCCAGACACCATTATAATTTACACCAGCAGCCATCACCAAAACTAAAACGTCATGACTATCAAGCTTAGGTGTATCGACAATCTCAACTTTGAAAGATTGGTCGGGCTCACCATGTCGCTCACGGCGTATCGTCCAAGCCAACATCTTTGGAGGAACATAGCCAATAGGAGGAATTTCCCCTATCTCATAAAGTTCTTTTTCAGGTGCATTATAGCGAAGTAAAGAATCGTTTGCATCTAAAGCCATTAGTTTCTCCATCAATTCAAAATAAAGCGAAATATTATTTCGCCGCAAAAGCATTATAATTTATAGGGTAATATTACAACCTATTTTTATATATTTTAGTAATTTTATTTCAAAAGGAAATTAAAAATATTATAATTTATTGTTTTTTATACTAATTTTTTTTTCAAAATTCGTATTCTTATTGAAAATAATATAGATTTATCAGCAATTTCTCTACTCTGCACCGCAGAAAATTGACTTTTTATTTAAATTTCTAAATAAAGGCGTGAAAATGCGTAATATTATTATCTGGGAAACTCTAAGTGTCACAAAAAGAAAAAGATCGCCCTTGGCTGATAAGAACATATGCTGGCCATTCTACGGCAAAAGCTTCTAATAAGCTTTATCGATCAAACCTTGATAAAGGGCAAACCGGTCTTTCAGTTGCATTCGATCTACCAACGCAGACAGGGTACGACAGTGACCATATTTTAGCTCGAGGAGAAGTTGGAAAGGTAGGAGTACCTATTAGTCACCTAGGAGATATGCGAACTTTGTTCGATCAAATACCCTTAGAAGACATGAATACCTCGATGACCATTAATGCGACTGCCCCTTGGCTTTTAGCACTCTACGTGGCCGTAGCCGAGGAACAAGGAGCCGATATTTCTAAACTAAAAGGCACTGTTCAGAATGATCTTGTAAAAGAATACTTGAGCCGAGGCACTTACATCTGCCCTCCAAGACCTTCAATGAGGTTAATTGGAGACGTAGCGGAATATTGTTTCCATAACATACCCAAATGGAACCCTATGAACATATGCTCCTATCATCTTCAGGAAGCAGGAGCTACTCCCGAACAAGAGTTAGCATATGCTCTGGCAACGGCAATATCTGTTCTGGATGAATTAAAAACCCGTGTTCCAAACGGCGAATTTCCAGAACTATGTGGTCGGCTGTCATTCTTTGTAAACGCTGGCATTCGGTTTGTTACAGAAATGTGTAAAATGAGAGCTTTTGTTGATTTATGGGATGAAATCTTAATAGAACGTTACGGCATTGAAAATCCTAAATTCCGCCGCTTCAGATATGGTGTACAGGTAAACAGTCTCGGATTAACAGAACAACAACCTGAAAATAATGTTTACCGTATTTTGATTGAAATGCTGGCAGTAACTCTATCGAAAAAGGCTCGAGCTCGAGCAGTGCAACTGCCCGCTTGGAATGAAGCTTTAGGCCTTCCCAGACCTTGGGACCAACAGTGGTCTATGCGAATGCAACAAATAATGGCCTTTGAGACAGATCTATTAGAGTACGAGGATTTATTTGACGGCAACTCAGTCGTTGATACGAAAGTAGAAGCTTTAAAAACAAGCGCGCGATATGAGTTAAAAACGATCGAGTCCCAAGGCGGTGCTTTGGAGTCTATAGATTACATGAAATCACGTTTAGTGGAAAGCAACACTCTCAGGCTGCAAAATATTGAAAGCAAACAAACGACAGTGGTTGGCGTCAACAAATATATAAACACTGAAGAGTCGCCACTAGTTTCAGGCGATGGGGGAATTATGGTTGTCGATCCATTAGTTGAAAAGGACCAAATTGATCGACTGAATAAGTGGAGAGCCAGCCGAAATCAAACGACCGTAGAAAACGCTTTAAATAATTTAAGAAAAGCGGCGTTAGCCGGTAAAAATATTATGCCAGCTAGCATAGAGGCTGCAAAAGCTGGGGCCACCACTGGTGAATGGGCACAGGAAATGAGAAATATATACGGTGAATATCGTGGTCCAACAGGAGTGGCAGCGGGTATTTCTAATCAAACAGAAGGTTTAGACGAAATTCGTAGTGCAGTAGATGCTGTGAGCGATAAGTTAGGCGAAAGACTTAAATTTTTAATAGGAAAGCCAGGGCTGGACGGACATTCTAATGGGGCTGAGCAAATTGCGTCCAGAGCTCGCGACTGTGGAATGAAGATTGAATATGAAGGTATCCGTCTGACACCCCAAGAACTTGTTGATACAGTAAAAACGAGCAAAGCCCATGTTATAGGACTGTCTATCTTGTCCGGAAGTCATATACCACTTGTCCAAGATATGATGACCTTACTCGCAGAAGAGGGGTTAATGAATATACCAGTAGTGGTTGGAGGAATTATTCCTGAGGAAGATAAATCCAAATTGCTTCAAATGGGGATTGCCAAAGTCTATACGCCAAAAGATTTTGAGATGAATACTATAATGATGGATATAGTAAATTTAGCTGAACCAAGAGAAATTGCTGCCGAGTAAAAAGTTATTTTCAAAAAAGAGCAGAAACGAAACCTGATTGAAAAATATTATTTAAAATGTAATCAGGTAGCCTAGAAAAAATAATTTTAAGCTGCAAGAAATGAATATAAGACCTCTAGCTAAAGTCGATTATGTGGAATGGCGAAAGCTCTGGATCGCATACTTGGATTTCTATGAAACATCTTTAAACGCTGAGGTGATTGATGAAACTTTTAGTAGGCTCATAGACGATCAGCAGAATAAGCTTAATGCATTTGTGGCCGAAGATGACGATAAATTAGTCGGTCTTGTCCATTATATTTTTCATCCTGACACATGGGCAATCGAAAACGCTTGCTACTTGCAAGATCTCTATGTCGAACCGCAAAATCGGGGAAAAAAAATAGGTCAGTTGTTAATTGAAAATGTTTATCAGGCAGCAGATAACTCAGGAAGTCCAACAGTCTATTGGCTAACGCATGAATTGAATGCACCAGCAAGAAAACTTTACGACCGAATGGCAGATTTAGCTCCATTTGTGCAATACGAACGAAGGAACAAATAATGACTCCACATATAAATGCCGCAAAGGAAGATATCGCAGACATTGTATTGATGCCTGGAGATCCATATCGTGCAAAATGGGCAGCTGAGAATTTTTTAACAAAACCAAGATTAGTAAACCAGGTCAGGGGGATGCTTGGTTTTACGGGTAATTATAAAGATACTGAAATTACCATTCACGGATCAGGAATGGGAATGCCGTCTCTGTCGATTTACGTAAACGAACTTATAAAAGAATACGGTGCAAAAACTCTTATTAGAATTGGCTCTTGCGGAGGAATGCAAAAATTTGTGAAAATTCGCGACATTATTTTAGCTCAAACTGCATCATCTACGCAAACACCCTCATCTACGATTTTTCGTGAACTAAACTTTGCTCCATGCGCCGACTTTGATTTACTTTCGGCTGCTGCCAAAGCATCTCAAGATAAAAAAAGCAAAATACATATTGGAGGAATTTATTCCTCCGATGTTTTTTATGATGAGAGACCAGATCTTAATGAACAAATGGTTAGGCATGGCATTTTAGGAGTAGAAATGGAAGCAGCTGAGCTTTACAATTTGGCTGCTAGACATGGTTGTCGCGCATTGGCTGTTTTAACAGTCTCAGATCACCTGCAAACGGGTGAAGCTCTTCCTCCAGAGGAAAGGCAAAGCTCGTTTGGCGATATGGTCGAAATTGCCCTTGAGGCGGCAATTTCAACTAAATAATCAACACTATTTTCTTAGTTTGCTTTTTCAACCATTAGCTTTTTGACTTCAGCTATTGCCAATGCAGGATTGAGGCCTTTTGGGCAGGTTTTTGCACAGTTCATAATCGTATGACAACGATAGAGCTTAAAAGGGTCATCAAGATCTTTTAGTCGTTCATCGGTTGCTTGATCTCTACTATCAACTATCCATCTATAAGCATGTAATAGTGCTGCTGGTCCTAAATACCTATCACTATTCCACCAGTAAGAAGGACATGATGTTGAGCAAGAGGCACACATCACACATTCGTAAAGACCATCCAATTTTTTTCGATCTTCAATTGATTGCTTCCATTCTTCACTAGGCCTATTTGTTTTGGTTTCTAGCCAAGGCATAATGGAAGCGTGTTGGGCATAGAAATTAGTTAAATCAGGGATTAGGTCCTTGATCACAGGCATATGAGGAAGAGGATATATATTTATGTCGCCCTTGATTTCATCAAGCCCATAAATACAGGCTAAGGTGTTTATACCGTCAATGTTCATGGCGCAAGACCCACAAATACCCTCTCGACAAGAGCGCCTAAAAGTTAAAGTGGGGTCAATCTCACTTTTAATCTTAATAAGTGCATCGAGTATCATAGGCCCACAGGTGTCTACATCAACAAAATATGTATCAACGCGGGGATTCTCTTTATCATCTGGAGACCAGCGATAAACTTTGAATTTACGGATATTTGTAGCTCCTTTTGGCTTAGGCCAAGTTTTTCCTGTCAAAACCCTAGAATTTTTTGGCAATCTTAGCTGAACCATCAACCAACTCCGTTCTTACTCAAATTCAATTTTATAATTTTTAAAAACATTTCTGGGCTAAACCTAGTACAAAAAATTAAAAAGTTCTTTCTTTGGGTTCGATCTTTTCAACTTGGATCCCTCCCTCTGTTTCATCTGTCAATGGATCACGTATTACATCTCTGTATGATAACTTTATGTTTGATCCATCGATTTGCGCCAATGTATGAACTCTCCATTGTTCATCGTCTCTAGAGGTATAATCCTCATGAGCATGTGCACCTCGGCTTTCTTTTCGAGCCTCTGCTCCAGCAATAGTAGCTAAGGCATTTGGCATAAGGTTTGTTAATTCTAGGGTTTCCATCAAATCGCTATTCCAAACTAAAGACCGATCAGTAACATTTAAGTCATTTACCTTTTCAGCTAGGCTTACCATGTCCTTGAGCCCTTGGGACATAGTCTCTGAAGTTCTAAAAACTGCAGCATCTTTTTGCATTGTTTTTTGCATTTCTAAACGCAAATCTGATGTGGGAACAGAGCCTTTTGCATATCGTAACTTGTCAAAACGGTCTAATGCGGATTCAACTGCTAACACATTAGTTGCTGGGATTTTACTCCTTCGATCTATAACTTGACCTGCTCTCAAACCAGCCGCCCTACCAAATACAACAAGATCAATTAGTGAGTTAGATCCCAGTCTATTGGCACCATGCACAGAGGCACATCCCGCCTCACCGACAGCCATCAAACCAGGCACTGTCGCATTTTGATCCTCTGCACTTGGGTTAATGACTTCACCCCAGTAATTAGTAGGAATACCACCCATATTGTAATGGACTGTTGGCAACACTGGAATGGGCTGTTTAGTTACATCAACACCGGCAAATATTTTAGCACTCTCAGAAATGCCAGGAAGACGCTCTGCAAGAGCATCAGGTGGTAAATGACTTAAATTTAGGTGGATATGATCACCATCCCTACCAACACCACGACCTTCTCGAATTTCCATTGTCATACACCGCGATACGTAATCTCGAGGTGCTAAATCTTTATAATGAGGAGCGTAACGTTCCATAAAACGTTCACCCTCAGAATTAGTAAGATAGCCTCCCTCACCGCGAGCACCTTCCGTTATCAAGCATCCAGATCCGTATATCCCAGTTGGGTGAAATTGAACGAACTCCATGTCTTGAAGTGGAAGGCCTGCCCGGGCAACCATACCACCACCGTCGCCTGTACATGTATGCGCAGAGGTTGCACTGAAGTAAGCCCGCCCGTATCCCCCAGTAGCAAGAACCACCATTTTAGCATTAAAAACATGAATGGATCCATCATCTAACTTCCAACAGACCACCCCCGTACATACGCCATCATCCGAAAACATAAGATCTAACGCAAAGTACTCTATATAAAACTCAGCCTCATTTTTTAGAGATTGGCCATAGAGCGTGTGAAGGATTGCATGCCCCGTCCTGTCGGCAGCAGCGCAAGTTCTTTGAACTGGTGGTCCTTCTCCAAATTCAGTCGTATGACCGCCAAATGGCCGTTGATAAATTTTACCCTCTTCAGTCCGACTAAAGGGCACTCCATAATGCTCTAGTTCATAAACCGCCTTAGGTGCTTCGCGAGCGAGATACTCCATTGCATCGGTATCTCCTAGCCAGTCAGACCCTTTTACAGTGTCATACATATGCCACTGCCAGTGATCAGGGCCCATATTAGACAAAGAAGCCGCTATCCCTCCTTGAGCGGCAACTGTATGAGAACGGGTCGGGAATACTTTTGTCACGCAGGCTGTTTTTAGGCCTTGTTCAGCCATTCCTAGGGTAGCCCTTAGTCCAGCTCCGCCCGCTCCAACAACAACTACATCATAGTCATGGGTTTCATAAGAATATGCTAACATTTAATTCACCTTTAAAACGCCATTCTAGCAATAGCGTAGAGACCAACGACCATTAAAAAGTAACTAACTGATTTGACGAAGATTATAGCTAATTTATGAGCTGAACCACGAATATAGTCTTCAATTAGAACCTGGGCACCTGACTGAAAATGTTGCAGGCCTATGACGATAGTGAGTGAAGTGATTATAGCAGGCCAAGGTCTGGAAAAATACTTTACCACGGCCGCATAATCTTCACCAACAATTGATCCAAACATGAAAATAAAAGCGGGAACCAAAAAAAACAGTAAAATTGAGGTGATTTTCATTTCGGAATGATGTCCAAAAATAGGCTTAGAGCTACTCATAATTTTTACACCTTCAAATCAAAAAACACTGAATTTGTTATCATAAAAGGATTACCGTTAAAATTGTTAACAAAAACGACCCAATCACTACTATCCACCCAAAGATCTCAGCAGTTTTTAAATCTAAACCAATTGCCCTATCCCAAATTAAATGCCGCACACCACCCAGGAAGTGGTACCAAATTGCCCAGAGCGAACAGAGTAATACTAGTTCACCGAACCAACTCGTTAATATTGCATCTGCAAATATAAAGTACTGCTCAGAAGTGGCTGCGGCAAACAGCCACCAAATAATCAAAAAAACACAAAAAATAAGAGCGTTCCCAGTAATACGTATCAATATTGAGCTCACAGACGTTAGTTGTGGTCTGTAAATAGTTAAGTGGGGCGACAGAGGTCTGTTGCTCTGGTCCGTATCAGCCATGGTAAATTCACCCATATTTTCGTCGTGCACCTACATTAATAGTATAATTTTCGGCTTTTACCAGTGCGATTTCTTGTAATCAGTGGAAAACGTCTGTGGCATTTTGACTTGATAAATTTAAAGAACTACAGAGATTTTAGAAGTTAAAAGGACGATAATTTGTTGACGCAACAGACTTAAAATCTCTTTAAATTTCGTTAAAGGAATCTTAGCTGCTAGGGAACGGCCAAACACCGAAAAAAGCGTGAATTGCAGCTACGACTAGAAATGATGCAATCGTTATACCAATAAACAATATGTCTTTAGGCTTATCTCCAGGCGCGGGCCTATTCCAAGCTTCTGCTCTGTTAATCAACAATATAGAGCCAGTTGCCCATAGAAGCATGGATCCAAATAAGATAATTGAAGCAAGATCACCGTTAACTAAAAGATGCGCTACAGCCCAAATTTGCACTGAATGGAGCATTGGATGCCTGAGTAAGCCCCTAAATCTTCCTTTAGTGTGTGATACTGCAAAAACGGCGAAGGCGATCAACATTAAAAGACTATTGAGATGCACTAAGAAAGCGGGGGGGGTCCAGATAGTAATAAAAGGGGCAGAACGATATCCAAAAATCATGAGAATAATTGAAGCTAATATTGCCAATGCAACAACAATACGACCTGGTTGGCCAAGAGTAGTCCTGATATTGGGCATAATACGCTTAAACCAATGCGGAAGAGCCCACAACATTACTCCAAATATCAATGTTCCCATCTCAGACTCCTCTCGACACAGTAATTTTGACACCAAAGGCTTACTACTGATCTTTGCGTTCGTAAACGGATTTTAGCTAAATAATCGCAACCCAAATAAGTCTCAAACCAGTTAAGGTCAGCAAAATATAGGTAAACGCAAAAAACAATTTTTCTGAAATCATGTAGTGGGCTTTTACGCCAATCCAAACACCTAGCAAAGCAAAAGGTGATAAAACAAGATCCAGAAGAAGTGTGTCGAGTGTAAACAAGCCCAAAAATGTGTATGGTATAGCCTTTGCTAAATTGACAGCCCAAAACACAATAACAGTCGTTGCTTGGTATTCGGTCTTCGTAGGGTTTTTAGATAAAAGGTAAATCGCCGCCGGTGGACCACCTGCATGGCTTATAAAACTTGTAAATCCAGCAAAGCATCCTAACAAAATTCCATAAAAATTTCTAATTGGACGAATAGATTTCTGGATAATATTCCACTTTTGAAGTGCCCGCCAAAAAACAAAAGCAAGACAAATAATTCCTATCAATATTCTAAAAAAGTCAGCACTTACGTTGGAGTAAAGAAAAGCGCCCAAAATAACCCCAGGAATACTACCTAAGATAAGTATCCAAGACTCTCGGGGCATCCATTTCTTCCAATATGGCCTCAAACTTCCTAAATCCATTAGGATTAGAAGGGGAAGCATTATTCCAATAGCGCTTCCTGGTTCAATAATTGTTGCTAAAATGGCAGCCGAAGCAAAAGCCGCGCCAGACCCGAAACCGCCTTTACTTATTCCTGCGAAAACAGTCGCAGAAGCGGCAATCAGTATAAACTCAAAGTTAAGGTACATCCTTTACGATTTATCTGAATTAGTTTTGATTTAATATGTAAATAATGAGTATTTGGGACAAAAAACCTCTTTTATCATGCTTGGAGTACTATCACGGGCTTGCAGAATGCCTAATTAGGGATTAGCACCCGAAACATAAGTTATTTTAAGGAGTAAATCTCATGACCAGACCAAAGATAGCTCTTATTGGAGCCGGCCAAATCGGTGGTACATTAGCCCATCTGACAGCAATCAAGGAACTGGGTGATGTTATTCTCTTTGATATCGCCGAAGGCATACCCGAAGGTAAAGCGCTCGATATAGCGGAATCAGGTCCTGCTGAAGGTTTTGACGCTCAACTGAAGGGAACTCAGTCTTATTCCGACATTGCCGGCGCGGATGTTTGCATAGTCACTGCCGGAGTGCCAAGAAAGCCTGGCATGAGCCGTGACGACCTAATCGGTATCAATTTGAAGGTAATGAAATCTGTCGGAGAGGGTATCAGAGATTATGCTCCGAATGCGTTTGTTATCTGTATTACAAATCCATTGGATGCAATGGTCTGGGCACTACGTGAATTTTCTGGGCTACCTCACCAAAAAGTTTGTGGTATGGCCGGCGTCTTGGATAGCGCAAGATTTAGACATTTTCTTGCCGATGAATTTAAAGTTTCAATGAAAGATGTAACTGCATTTGTTTTAGGTGGGCATGGAGACACAATGGTCCCTCTTGCACGTTACTCTACCGTAGCAGGAATTCCCCTGCCGGACTTAGTTGAGATGGGATGGACAACATCAGAAAAATTGGAAGGAATAATTCAACGAACGCGGGATGGAGGCGCAGAAATTGTTGGGCTTTTGAAAACAGGGTCAGCATTTTATGCACCAGCAACAGCAGCAATTGAAATGGCCGAAGCTTATCTTAAAGACCAAAAACGACTTTTACCGTGCGCAGCATATTGTGAAAACCAATTTGGGCTGAATGGTATGTATGTTGGTGTACCTACAATAATTGGAGCAAACGGCATTGAGAGAATAGTTGAAATTAAACTGAGTAAAGATGAACAAATTATGTTTGATAAATCAGTTCAAGCAGTAAACGGCCTTGTCAAAGCGTGTAAAGAAATAGACGAGACTCTCAAACAGTAACATTGACAAATCTAATTGCATAATCAGAAAGTCTTCTAATTTGTGATCACATAAAAAATTTTAGTGATCACAAAATATTTCAATAAGCGTTTTTTGCATTTTTTTTGAATAAATTGTTTTTATTATTTTTAATTTGATGTCACTAAGCATGCAGCCCACCAACACAAGGTTGCAAAATGAATATCCACGAATATCAAGCTAAAGGCTTGCTCCGTTCCTATGGAGCGCCTGTATCAGACGGAAGAATCGTCGTAAAATCTGAAGATGCAAAGACAGCTGCTGGTGAGCTTGATGGCCCAATTTGGGTTGTCAAAGCACAAATCCACGCTGGTGGACGAGGAAAAGGCTCATTCAAAGAACAGGACGCAGGTGAAAGCGGTGGCGTAAGAATAGCAACATCAGTTGAGCAAGCTGCTGAAGAAGCAAAAAAAATGCTTGGCCGTACATTAGTCACCCATCAAACCGGTCCGATAGGAAAGCAAGTAAACCGAGTTTATATTGAGCAAGGCGCTGAAATTGAACGAGAACTATACCTTGCTCTTTTGGTGGACAGAGCAACTTCTAGAGTATCTTTTGTTTGTTCGACTGAGGGTGGAATGGATATTGAAGATGTTGCTGCTACAAATCCAGAGAAAATTTTATCGTTCTCAATTGATCCAGCGACAAGTTATCAAGCATTCCATGGTAGAAAAATTGCTTTTGGCCTAGGCCTGGAGAATTCCCAAGTAAAAGAGTGCGTAAAACTCATGGGGCAACTCTTCAGAGCATTCGTAGATAAAGATATGGAAATGTTAGAAATCAATCCATTAATTGTTACTAAAACTGGCAATTTAACGGTTTTAGACGCAAAGGTCGGTTTTGATAGCAACGCAATTTACAGACACCAAGATATAGCAGATTTGAGAGATACAACCGAAGAAGATCCTAAAGAGTTAGAAGCTAGCAAATATGACCTTAATTACATCGCTCTAGATGGCGAGATTGGTTGTATGGTAAATGGAGCAGGACTTGCTATGGCGACCATGGACATAATTAAATTGTACGGAGCCGAACCGGCCAACTTTTTAGATGTAGGCGGAGGAGCTACAAAAGAAAAAGTCACTGAAGCTTTCAAAATAATTACATCTGACCCAAAAGTAAAAGGTATCTTAGTAAACATTTTTGGGGGGATCATGCGATGCGACGTCATCGCTGAAGGGGTAGTTGCTGCCGTTAAAGAGGTCGGACTTAAAGTCCCTCTAGTCGTACGATTAGAAGGAACCAACGTGGAGCAAGGAAAAGATATAATTAATAACTCTGGACTCGATGTGATAGCTGCAAATGACTTGAAAGACGGGGCAGAAAAAATCGTAAAGGCTGTGAAAGGGTAAATAATGGCAGTTTTAATAGATGAAACGACTAAGGTAATCTGCCAGGGTTTTACCGGTTCGCAAGGAACCTTTCATTCTGAGCAAGCCATAGCTTATGGAACAAAAATGGTAGGTGGGGTAACCCCAGGCAAAGGCGGGAGTGATCACCTTGGGTTGCCTGTATTTAATTCTGTGCATGAAGCAAAAGATCAAACAAATGCAGATGCTAGTGTGATATATGTACCTCCACCTTTCGCAGCAGACTCCATTTTAGAGGCAATAGATGCTCAAATGGAACTTATTGTTTGCATCACTGAAGGTATACCCGTTCAAGACATGCTGAAAGTAAAAAGAGCACTAGAAAATACTTCTTCTATTCTTATTGGGCCAAACTGCCCTGGCGTAATAACTCCTGATGCATGCAAAATAGGCATTATGCCTGGCCACATCCATAAACGCGGTTCTGTTGGTGTTGTGTCAAGGTCAGGCACTTTAACTTATGAAGCTGTTAAGCAAACATCTGATGTCGGATTAGGGCAATCATCTTGTGTTGGAATTGGCGGGGATCCCATAAAAGGAACAGAACATATCGACGTCTTAGAATGGTTTCTAAAGGATGATGAAACAGAGAGCATTATAATGATTGGAGAGATAGGGGGCTCTGCGGAAGAAGAAGCTGCACAGTTCTTAAAAGACGAAGCAAAAAAAGGGCGCGCAAAGCCAACTGCAGGATTTATAGCAGGGCGCACGGCACCTCCTGGAAGACGGATGGGTCACGCGGGAGCAATTGTGGCGGGAGGCAAAGGAGGCGCCGAAGACAAAATCGAAGCTATGCAATCTGCTGGTATAGTAGTAGCGGAAAGCCCCGGCAGTTTAGGCGAAGCCGTATTGAAAGCGATTGGTTAGAGACACAAAAATAAATTTAATGAATTCAGGAAACTAAAAGTTTAGGCGCAAATTATGAATGATCAGTCCCCCAACTCACAATTTAAAGCCTCTTCCTTTATGCAAGGGCACAATGCTGAGTATTTAGAGCAGCTATATGCACAATATGCACAAGATCCTAAAGCCCTTGATGAGACTTGGCAAAATTTCTTTGAGGCGATGGGTGATGATGAAGTAAGCATCAAAAGAGAAGCAGAAGGCCCAAGCTGGGGAAGACGGGATTGGCCCCCTACTCTAAATGATGATCTTACGGCTGCGATGGACGGCCAATGGGCTCCCGATGAAGAGGCCGACCAGATTGCACAGAAAATAAATAAGGTTGCAGAAGAAAAAAATATTGAAATATCTAATGACGCAATACAGCGGGCCGTTTTAGATAGCGTTAGAGCGCTTATGCTTATTAGGGCCTACAGGATAAGGGGCCACCTTGCAGCTGATTTAGACCCTCTAGCAATGCGCGACGTTTCTGATGCAAAGAATTCGTTAGAGCCCAACAATTATGGGTTTTCGGATACAGATATGGACCGCCCAATTTTCATTGACAATGTATTGGGCCTTCAAATCGCAACAATGCGGCAAATCGTTGAAATAGTTCAAAGAACTTATTGTGGAACATTTGCTTTACAGTACATGCATATATCCGATCCAGAGCAGTCAGCATGGCTCAAAGAACGGATAGAAGGCTTTGGAAAAGAAATTAAATTTACCAGGGAAGGCCGAAAGGCAATTTTGAATAAGCTTGTAGAAGCAGAAGGCTTCGAAAAATTTCTTCATGTTAAGTACATGGGCACCAAGCGTTTTGGTTTGGATGGAGGAGAAAGCCTAATTCCTGCCATGGAACAAATTATAAAACGTGGAGGTGCACTTGGGGTTAAAGAAATCGTTATAGGTATGCCTCACCGAGGCCGCTTATCGGTACTGGCCAACGTTATGAACAAACCTTACCGAGCGATATTTAACGAATTTCAGGGAGGATCTTTTAAACCAGACGCTGTAGATGGATCAGGAGATGTAAAATACCACCTTGGCGCATCATCAGATCGAGAATTTGATGGAAATGTTGTTCATTTATCCTTAACTGCAAACCCCAGTCACTTGGAAGCAGTTAACCCTGTGGTCTTAGGTAAAGCACGCGCAAAACAAGAACAATTAAAAGACAATAATCGAACCTCTGTAATGCCAGTACTTCTTCATGGAGATGCTGCATTTGCTGGCCAAGGCGTTGTTGCTGAGTGTTTCGGATTATCCGGTTTGGTTGGGCATAAAACTGGCGGGACCATGCACATCGTTGTCAATAACCAAATCGGCTTTACAACAGCGCCCCATTTCAGCCGATCTTCCCCTTACCCGACAGATATAGCATTAATGGTCGAAGCTCCAATATTTCATGTAAATGGAGATGATCCGGAAGCCGTTGTTCATGCAGCCAAAGTAGCGACCGAATTTCGACAAAAATTTCAAAAAGATGTTGTTTTAGATATCATTTGTTACAGGCGCTTTGGACACAACGAAGGGGATGAACCAATGTTTACAAACCCCCTCATGTACAAGCACATAAAAAAACAAAAAACTTCGCTTTCAATATATACCAGCAGATTAGTTAAAGATGGTCTAATTCCTGAAGGCGAAATTGAGGATATGAAAGCTTCGTTTCAAGCAAAAATGAATGATGAGTTTGAAGCTGGGCGAAATTACAAACCTAACAAGGCTGATTGGTTAGATGGACGTTGGTCGCATTTAGATAAAAATAAAGATGATTATCAAAGAGGAAAAACAGCAATAAGCACAGAAACTTTCACTGACATTGGCAAAGCTCTATCTCATGTGCCCGAAGGATATGAAATTCATAAAACAGTTTCTAGGCTCTTAGACACAAAAGAAAAAATGTTTAAAAACGGCGAAGGTTTTGACTGGGCAACAGCTGAAGCACTTGCGTTTGGATCACTGCTAACAGAAGGCTATCCTGTAAGATTAGCTGGACAAGACAGCACAAGAGGAACCTTTAGTCAAAGACATTCCGGTTTGATTAATCAGTCAACAGAAGAACGTTACTATCCACTTAATAATATCAGGCAAGGCCAAGCAAAATACGAAGTTATAGACTCAATGTTATCAGAGTATGCAGTTTTAGGGTTTGAATATGGCTATTCTCTAGCCGAACCAAACGCATTAGTTCTGTGGGAAGCACAATTTGGTGATTTCGCTAATGGTGCTCAGATAATGTTTGATCAATTTATTAGTTCTGGTGAAAGTAAATGGCTTCGAATGTCCGGTTTAACGATGTTATTACCGCATGGTTTTGAAGGGCAAGGTCCAGAGCACAGCTCAGCTAGATTAGAACGTTTTTTGCAAATGTGTGGCCAAGATAATTGGATTGTCGCTAATTGCTCAACGCCCGCTAATTATTTTCATATACTAAGGAGGCAAGTACATAGGGATTTCCGAAAACCACTCGTTCTTATGACGCCTAAGTCACTTTTACGAAATAAACTATGTACGTCTAAAATAGAAGACTTTACAAATGGTTCCTCGTTTCATCGAGTACTATGGGACGATGCTGAAAAGGGAAGTTCATCGACTGAATTAGCCAACGATAAAAACATAAGACGGGTAGTAATGTGCTCTGGCAAAGTCTATTTTGATTTATTGGAAGAAAGAGATGCAAGAGGGCTAAATGACATTTATCTCCTTCGATTTGAGCAATTTTACCCTTTTCCTGCAATGTCTGCCCTCAAAGAACTTGAAAGATTCCAAAATGCAGAAATGGTTTGGTGCCAAGAAGAGCCAAAAAACCAGGGGGCTTGGTCTTTCATGGAACCAAATATTGAGTGGGTTCTAAGCAGAATGAAAGCCAAATTTAAAAGACCGATTTATGTGGGAAGACCAGCGAGTGCTTCGCCGGCTACAGGACTGGCAAGCCAGCACAAAGAACAACAAAAACTGCTCGTTGAAGAGGCTTTGAATTTAAAGGAAAACAAAAAATGACCGATGTGCGTGTTCCAACTCTTGGCGAAAGCGTAACCGAAGCAACAGTCGCTACATGGTTTAAACAACCTGGTGATAGCATAAATATAGATGAAATGCTTTGTGAGCTTGAGACCGATAAGGTTACGGTAGAAGTCCCAAGCCCCGTTGCTGGAATTATGGGGGAAATCATAGCCCAAGAAGGAACAGTCGTTAGCATGGACGCACTTCTCACAACTATAGGAGAAGGGACCACCAAAAAATCAACTGATAAAGCAAAAGGCACATCTAAAAAGGAAAATGAAGTTGGAACTATTTCACGTACAGAAATAAATGTGCCTACGCTAGGTGAGTCCGTTAGTGAAGCTACTGTTGCCACTTGGTTTAAAAGTGTTGGTGACGAAGTTAAACAAGATGAAATGGTTTGTGAGCTAGAAACCGACAAAGTATCAGTTGAAGTCCCCTCGCCAGTATCAGGTTTCCTTGAAGAAATTTTAGTCCCAGAAGGTGATTTAGTAAACGCTGGAGGAAGTCTGGCAATAGTTGCGGGCAGCCTACCTGCTCAGAAAAAAAGCGTGACTGCAGATAGTTCAAAATCACCAGCCAGAGAAAAGAAATCTGATTTTGAAAATGCCCCATCAGCTAAAAAGTTGATGGCTGAAAAAGGGATTTCTGCAGATAAAATAAGTGGGTCAGGCAGGGATGGTCGAATAATGAAAAGTGATGTAGAGCAAATGGCAAACTCAGCATCACAAGAAATAAAACCAAACGAACCAATATCCCGCCCACCAAGCTCAGCGGAGGACGCTGATAGAGAAGAACGGGTAAAAATGACCCGTTTAAGGCAAACAATAGCAAAACGTCTCAAAGACAGTCAAAACACAGCTGCGATGCTCACTACTTACAACGAAGTCGACATGACAGAAGTTATGTCATTACGAAGTGAGTTTAAAGATTTATTCGAAAGAAAACACAGCACCAAGTTAGGTTTTATGTCATTCTTTACAAAGGCATGCTGCCATGCCCTCAAAGAAGTTCCTGAGGTAAATTCTGAAATAGATGGTACGGAAATAGTTTATAAAAATTACGTTCATATGGGGATAGCAGCTGGTACACCGACAGGATTAGTAGTTCCTGTCATACGAAATGCTGACACCATGTCTTTTGCCGAAATTGAAAAGTCTATTGCTGAAAAGGGGAAAAGAGCAAGAGACGGAAAACTAAGTATGGATGAAATGCAAGGTGGAACATTCACTATTTCAAACGGTGGAGTTTATGGATCTCTTATGTCCTCTCCAATCCTTAATCCTCCTCAATCAGGAATCCTTGGTATGCATAAAATTCAAGACCGTCCCGTAGCAGTCAATGGTGAAGTAGTTATTCGTCCAATGATGTATCTTGCTTTGAGTTATGACCACCGCATTGTAGATGGAAAAGGCGCCGTTACTTTTCTGGTAAGAGTTAAGGAAGCGCTCGAGGATCCTAGAAGACTTCTTATGGATCTCTAATGATTTTCAGGAAGGAAATAACAGATGTCTAAGTATGATGTTATAGTGATAGGAGGTGGTCCAGGAGGATATGTTGCATCTATTCGCTGCGCACAGCTTGGCCTCAAGACAGCCTGTGTCGAGGGGCGGGATACTCTTGGAGGAACATGCCTAAACGTAGGTTGCATCCCTTCAAAAGCTTTACTTCATGCAAGTCATCAACTTCATGAAGCAGAACATAATTTTGAGAAAATGGGATTAATAGCAAAAACTCCATCTGTGGACTGGGCTAAAATGCAAAATTATAAATCTGAAACAATTGAAGCTAATACAAAAGGCATAGAATTTCTATTTAAGAAAAATAAAATTGAACATTTAAAGGGTTGGGCCTCAATATCCGGAGAGGGACAAGTCCAAATAAATGAAAAAACTTATGAAGCAAACAACATAGTCATCGCCTCGGGTTCAGAGCCAAGCACAATTCCTAATGTCAAAATTGATGAGAAGATAATTGTTTCTTCAACTGGAGCACTTTCATTACCAAAAATACCAAAAACGATGACAGTTATCGGCGCTGGAGTTATTGGTTTGGAGCTGGGATCGGTCTACGCAAGGCTTGGAACTAAAGTTACGATTTTGGAATACCTTAATCATATTACACCTGGCATGGATACCGAGGTACAAAAAACCTTTCAGAGAATCTTAAAAAAACAAGATATATCATTCATTATGGGAGCAGCTGTTCAGTCAGCCACTAAATCAAAATCAAAAGGAAAAGTACAATATAAGCTTAATAAAGATGATAGCACACATGAAGTTGAATCAGATGTCATTTTGGTTGCAACGGGAAGAAAACCCAATACCCATGGTCTTGGGTTGGAGGCATTAGACATTAAATTAAACGACCGAGGCCATATTATAACTAATGCTAGTTGGGAAACAACACTTCCAAACATCTACGCGATCGGTGATGTGACTGAGGGTCCTATGTTAGCTCACAAAGCAGAGGATGAGGGCATGGCAGTGGCAGAGCAAATTGCCGGTAAAAGCGGCCATGTCAACTATCAAGTTATACCGAGCGTAATTTACACTGCGCCAGAGGTAGCGTCTGTTGGGTTGACTGAAGAACAAGCCAAAGAAAACAACCGATCAATCAAGGTTGGAAAATTTATGTTCATGGGAAATGGAAGGGCAAAAGCAAACTTTGCTGCCGACGGTTTTGTAAAAATCATAGCAGATAAAGATACTGATCGAATTTTGGGTGCTCATATAATAGGACCAGCGGCAGGAGATCTAATACACGAATTATGCGTTGCAATGGAGTTTGGCGCATCAGCTGAAGATTTAGCTCTCACATGCCATGCTCATCCGACCTACTCTGAAGCCATACGTGAAGCGGCATTGGCCTGTGGCACAGGAGCTATACACGCTTAACCCCGCAAAAATTTAATTGTAAAAATGGCCTTTTAACACTTTTTTAACTTGGCTCTGGCTCCATTGGACCAGTAGGTTTAGCCTTAGGTTTTGTTTTCGGGATTGCAGTCACTGATGGTGCGGCAGCACTGCCATCATCTTTACCATCATCATCAGAAAATGGCGGATCACCTTTCATAACTCTTTTTATTTCATCTCCAGTTAAAGTTTCATATTCTAGCAAGCCCGCTGCCAACCGCTCCCATTCTTTTTTCTTTTTCGTTAAAATCTTGAATGCTGTGTCATAGCCTTGCTGTATGAAATTTTTAACTTCTTCCTCTATAAGTTCTTTAGTATTCGCAGATACAGAAAATCCAGCTGTGTTACCTTGATATCCTTCGTGAGCCTCAGTGTAATCAATGTTGCCAACTTTATCAGACATTCCCCAACGAAGCACCATAGCCCTAGCCAAACCAGACGCTTGCTGTATATCTCCAGCCGGTCCATTAGATACATTATCAGAGCCATATTTTATAATCTCAGCGGCTTTACCGGCCATTGTCATTGCAAGTTTTTCTTCGCATTCTGATTTATGCCAATTCAGTCGATCAATTTCAGGAAGGGACACAACCATTCCAAGTGCTCCACCACGAGGTATAATAGTCGCTTTATAAACTGGGTCACACTGAGGCAAAGCCAACCCAACTACAGCATGGCCAGCTTCATGATAAGCTGTTTTTTCTTTTTGCTCCTGGGTAAGAACCATAGAGCGCCTTTCTGAACCCATCATTACTTTGTCTTTTGCATTTTCGAAATCAATCATTGTAATCACTGATCTACCAATCCTTGCAGCCATCAAGGCTGCTTCATTGACTAGGTTCGCCAGATCAGCACCAGAAAAACCAGGTGTGCCTCTTGCTATCAACCTCAAATCAACATCAGGACCTAACGGAGTTTTTTTAGCGTGCACATTTAGAATTTTTTCTCGGCCCTTTATATCTGGGTTTGGCACATTTACTGTGCGATCAAATCGGCCAGGGCGCAGAAGCGCTGGATCTAGCACATCTCTTCGGTTGGTAGCAGCTAAGATAATGACTCCCTCATTCGCTTCAAACCCATCCATCTCAACAAGAAGCTGGTTTAGAGTTTGTTCACGTTCATCATTACCACCACCGTATCCGCTACCACGATTACGCCCGACGGCATCAATTTCATCAATGAATACTATACAAGGAGCGTTTTTCTTTGCCTGCTCAAACATATCTCTAACTCTGGAGGCACCCACACCAACGAACATTTCAACAAAATCTGAACCTGAAATCGTAAAAAATGGCACGCCCGCCTCGCCAGCGATTGCCCGTGCCAGAAGGGTTTTACCAGTTCCAGGAGGGCCAACGAGCAATGCACCGGTGGGTATTTTACCACCCAATTTACTGAATTTTTGAGGGTTCCTTAGAAACTCTACAATCTCTTCCAGCTCTTCTTTGGCTTCGTCTATACCTGCAACATCATCAAATGTTACGCGACCTTGTTTTTCTGTAAGCAGTTTAGCTTTGGACTTTCCAAAACCCATTGCTCCACCGCGACCACCACCCTGCATCCGGTTCATAAAATAAATCCAAACGCCTATTAACAAGAGGAAGGGGAAAACGGTCATTAAGAAAGATTGAAAGCCGGAGGTTTCTTGCTGCTCAGCTCTAATTGCAACATCATTTGCTATTAACAAACTAGTAACATCGGCGTCTCCGGGGCGGATAGTAAACTGTTCTCTGTTGTCTGGTCCAGTGAACCTCACTCTTTCTCCGTCAAGTGTGACAGCTCTTATCTCTCCTCCACTGACATTTTTGACAAATTCTGAGAAAGGAACTTCACGACTTTGCATGCTGCTGCTACCAGTGCTGAAAACATTGAATAGTACCACTATTAGTAAGAAAAGGACTACCCAGAATGCTATGTTTCGATTATTTCCCAAGGATTTTCTCCACAATTGTCAAATCTACTTCTGTTATTGTTTTATATAGAAACTCATAGACAAGGTTCAATGGCTCATTAAGAAATCAATGAACTTTATTCCACAAAACGATAAATAGTTTGCACATTCACTTTCAATTGTCGGAGCACATATTAACTTTTCTTTGATAAATATACCTGGCTGAATAACCCTAGAGCGATACGGCATCATAGATTTCTGCGTTCTTGATAACTGTTTGTTACCCTCTATTCCTATCGCAGAGACATAAGCTTCTTTAATTTCTTTTTTAACTACCCAAATATCTCTCCAAGCATTTTTAGATTTACATTTAACACTATTATTTTGAATAAATTTCAGTTCCGTTGTAATTCTGATTTGACCGTCATGATGGTAGAATACTGTACCACCCAGAACAGCAGTTTTCTTACTTTTAATCTGTTTTAGAACATTTAGAACCGCCTTAAACCTTGGACGATATTGCGAACTTACATTCCACATTACAATTGCAGAAATTAGGCGAACTTGAAATTCATCAGCTAGAGAAAAAAACCCATCATATTGTAAGAATAAATCTGTTAGCTCCTGTTTCCCAATTTGGTTAAAGTGAATTGGTAACATTTGGTTTAATGCATGATGGGCTCTTTGCATGTGCTGCGCAGCTAATTCAACACGGCTTTCTGAAAAACCTTTAGACTTTAGTAACTCCCAAGTCTTGCGTTGCACTATTCTTTCAAATTCCTCATTAGAGTTGGAAGGATCACTTAGCCATTCTATATTTCTAACCCTAAGAAATTGTTTTAAACTTTCTCGTTTGGTATTTAACAGTGGTCTTAGAATGAAATATCCCTCAGGCCTTTTTGATACAGCCGCCATACCTTTTAAACCGTCAATTCCTGATCCTCTTTTTAAATTCATTAAGAAGGTCTCGATCTGATCATTTTGAGTGTGACCAACCAAAACGTATTTAATATCTTTGCGCCATTCATTGATTAATCTATACCGAGCCGAACGAGCTAAATCGGAAAGATTCCCATTAAAATTATCTTTATGGGTCCATTTAACGATATCATGTTTGATACCAAGTTCGCTGCAATGCGCTGCAACAGTTTTAGCCTCCATAAGCGCCTCTTTACGAAGCTGATGATCCACCGTCACGCATTTCAATGTAACTTTGTTTAGTTCTGCCCACTCCTTAGAAAGGTAAAGCATAGCTAAACTATCGCTTCCGCCAGAAACAGCCAGACCCAGCTCATTGAAACCATACTGTTCTTTGAAATCCGAAAGTGTTCTAGATAATGAAGACTGAATTTTATCAGTTAGGGACACTGCAGCTCCGACATTATTTCTTCTGCCTCGAGACTGTAATCAGAATCTGGAAAGCGCATAATGACTTGCGCAAGAGTTTGACATCCAGCATCGGTTTGTCCCAAGCTTACAAGTGCATTGCCCAACAATGTTAAAGCTTCCGGCGCTACGCTGGAATCCTCGTATAGTGAAAAACTATTAAGATACGCTCTAGCAGCCTTTTTAATTTCCCCCAATCCCTCATAAGCATTTCCTTTTGCTATAATAACAGAGGCGCTTAGAGGACTATCAGGATAATTTTCCAAAAACCGCTCCAAAAGTATCAGGGAGTCTTCAAAACGCTCCTCCAATAAAGCCGTTTGTGCATTTTCGTAATCTGCTTTCTCTCCAATTGCTAACTCTGGCTCAGACGTTGCTGAAACCGTATTTTCAGAAGTTAATTCTAAATCTCCTCCAAGGGTTGTGCTGAAGTCAATTTTACTTACATCACCGCCTTCTAATTCAACCAACCTATATTCGAGATCACGAACCCTATTTGTGCCATCGTTAACTACTCTGTCTACTTTAAACTCTAACCTTTCAGTTTCAGCTGTTAAACGTCTCAACTCCTGTTCCATACTATCAATCCGTGCCAAGACTGATTGATTATCATTTGTTTTTATGGATGAAGACTGTGTTGTCGATAACTCTCGCCTCAATTTTAACACTTCAACGTAAAGAACATTAAGATCTTGTCTTAGGTCTGCCAAGGTATTTGTATTATCCTGGGCAAAAACAAAGATTGGCGCAAATAACAGACCGATAATTAAAGTGAAACACTTTGCCATTTTGTATTCCAATTAAAATTTAAGGTTTGAAACCACCGAAACTGCACGCCTGTTCTCACTATAACAATTTTCGTTACTGCAGAGTTCCACCGGGCGTTCTTTTCCAAAACTTACAGTTTGAATTCGGGAGCTTTTTATTCCTCTTGAAACTAAAAATTCACGCGCTGAATTGGCTCTACGAGCTCCAAGTGCCAAATTATATTCTCTTGTGCCTCTTTCATCAGCATGCCCTTCAATTATAATTTTATAGTCTTTATTCGCTTGCAGCCACTCTACTTGACCAAGTAAAATATTTTTTCCCAGTTGATCTAAATCAGATTGATCAACAGCAAATAACACGCGATCTCCGACATTTTTCTTAAAAAAGGCTATCGAATTGGGATCATTAACATCCCCATCAAATATTGCATTAGAGCTGTTTAAGGTACTGTTTGTTGTGAACGGACTTGAGGCGTTTTGTGAACAGCCACTTAAAGCTAGCAGCGAAATCGCGAAGAAATATTTAAGGAGTGATTTCATCAATTGCCTCTCAGAGTTATTAATAACATGAATCAAGAAGCCTGCAAATCATGTTATTTTTCAAGTGGCGACCAAGAAGGGTCAGAACCACCGTCTCTAGTCGTCACTTTCTTTAAATTTCTTCCTGAAATATCAACTGAATACAGCGCCGAAACTCCAGCCTCTCCCTGTGTTTCTCTGGTAAACATGATTACGCGACCGTTTGGTGACCATGTTGGACCTTCATCTAAGAACGATGCCGTTAATAACCTTTCCTTAGATCCATCAGTGCGCATCACTCCTATATGGAAGCGTCCTCGACTTTGCTTAGTAAAAGCTATCCGGTCACCACGAGGTGACCAAACAGGAGTACCATAACGACCATCTCCTGAGCTAATTCTTTTTGCACTACCGCCCACTGACGACATGACATAAAGCTGCTGGGTCCCTGATCGGTCACTTTCAAAAACAATTTTAGATCCATCTGGAGAAAAACTAGGCGCCGTTTCAATAGATGGTGCTGAAGTTAATCTACTGCTTGAACCGTTTCTCAAATTCATCACATATATGTCTGTATTTCCACCTTGCTCTAAAGAGTAAACAACAGACTGCCCGTCTGGGGAAAATCTTGGAGCGAAACTCATAGTTCCTTTGCGGTTTTTCAAAACTGTCCGCCTGGCAGAAACGACATCTATGACGTATATCTGCGGTGTGCCGGTTTCATAGCTAGTATATAACACTTGCTTTCCTGTGGGTGAGAAGCGAGGAGCAAGTACAATATATGAACCATCTGTTAGATACTTGGAATTAGCACCATCAAAATCCATTATAGCCAAACGCTTTTTACGAGAGCCCTTTTTGCCCGTTTCAGCAACATATACGACCCGACTGTCAAAGTATCCCTGTTCTCCCGTTATTCTCGAATAAATTTCATCAGCAACCTTATGAGCTATACGCCGCCAACCTTGTTTCGTAGAATTAAACTGTAAGCCTTTTCCAAGCTCATTATTTGAAAAAATATCAAAAAGTCTGAATTTTACTGACAGCTTTTCCCCTGAAAGAAGTACTGAGCCAGTTAAAAGAGCCTGTACATTTATAGCTTTCCAGTCCGAGTACTGAATAGGAGAACTGAAATTATCTATCCCAGATATATACGACGATCTAGGCACTTCTCTAAACAAACCCGTGCCTAACAAATCATCTTTTATTAACTCTGTTATCGCAGCAGCTATTTCATTCGATGCACCCGTTTCGCCAATAAAAGTGGGAGCAGCGTACGGTAAAGGCTCAATTACTCCTTCAGTTATTGTAATCCTAAGCGGTGCAGATAGAGCCGGTGTCGTTAGACTTATGAAAATAAAAACTAAGAGTGATTTCAACGCTAATTCCCCATATTCAGCCCGTTGTTTCAATTTTACATCAGTTGGTTGGATCAAATACCACTTCTATTTCTCGCCAACGTTCGTATTTATTTGGTGGTAACTTATAGCCATTTTTTCCACAACTTATAATTGCTATTTTTGCTCTTCTAAATGCCACCTTTTGTGCATTTTCGTCACCCCCTGATATTTCGATAACCTGAATTGAGTTTGGATTTACTCTTCCATTTCGATCAAGAGCCATAAGTACAGTAAGCTTTACATCTTCAGCTAGTGATCCAGGATCTCTTAACCAACAAGCTTCTATTGCTGCTTGTAAATTCTCTGTTTCAGTCTCCGTCAATGGTTTGCTTAAAGTATTTTGCGTCACTGATTTTTGCATTGCATCAGAGACCTCTGCCTCTATGACTTTACTTTCTGATTTATTTTCAAAATTTGGCTTAGAAACCCGTGGTGGACGACTTTTAGGTTTAAGAGATGAAACTAGAGTATCAGATATAGAGTTTTCTTTTTTTTCTGTAACACTCAATTTATCGACTGATTTGGTTGTATTTTCAAGCGTCTGACTGACTTCAACCTCAGGTTGGGTTATTGGGGCTGGTTTCCCAACTTTGCTAGGCTTATTAATTTCAGCTGTCTCAGTTTGTAGATCGGATAAATTATTTACTGTATCGGACACAGGGCGCTTTATTTCGTCAGCTATTTCAGGTGTTCTTTCGATGAGAGCGATTTCTACGTCTGGTTTTTTTATTACTGGCTCTAACGGCTCATCTAGAATTACATCAGGTCCTTCTGATTTTAAAACTTCAGACTCTTTGTTAAAAAGCAAATCTAATTTATCTTCATTTTCATCCAAAGGAGTAAGTTCACTAGCCTCTTCTGATACTTTAGGTGAGATATTTGATGCTGTAAGATCAATAAATTCCTGCTCGGAAATCAATGAAACACTTGAGTATTCTACAGGCTCTACATCCTTTTGGAAGATAGGACCTATTAATAATCCCATTAAAAGTCCTAAATGTGCAAATCCAGATATATAATATCCAAAGTGCATATCTGTTTCACTCGTCAGAAATGTTGTTTAAAGCAGGACCTCCAATATCTGTGACTAGCCCTATATCCTGAAACCCACCAGCATTAAGAGCTCCCATTATCTGCATAACAAATTCGTATGAAATTTCTCCGTCAGCTCGCAAAAATATACGATTACTTGACCGTTCATTCGCAACACCTTTAAGACGGGTCACCAATTCCTCTTTTGGAATAGTACTTGTTTGCAAAACAATTTGCCCTTCTTTTGTAATTGTAATGGTTAATGGCTCTTCGTTTTCGGACTCTAAGGCACTAGCTGCACTTTTTGGCAGGTCAACATCCACCCCAACTGTTAACATAGGGGCAGCTACCATAAAAATGATCAAAAGAACCAACATTACATCTACAAAAGGTGTAACGTTTATTTCAGACATTGGTACTGATCTACGACTATGTCTTCTCCTGGACTGCTTAATGATTTTCAAATTGGTAGTAGCACCCATATTAACTATCCAACTGACGGCTCAAGATTGTTGAAAATTCATCGGCAAAACTTTCATAGCCAGCCACCAGCCGATCACAGTCAGCATTCAGTTTGTTATAAAAAACTACTGCAGGGATAGCAGCCAACAAGCCTAGACCTGTAGCTAGCAAAGCCTCAGCGATACCCGGAGCAACAACAGCCAAGTTTGTATTTTGCTGCTGAGCAATTTCAATAAAAGCATTCATGATACCCCAAACTGTACCAAATAAGCCCACAAAAGGGGCGGTCGAGCCAACGGTTGCCAAGACAGTCAATCCTGACTGCAGTTTTTCAGCTTCTCTTGAAACGGCCACATCCATCGATCTATCAACTCGAGATTGAATGCCTGCAATCAATCCACCATCCGCACGTTGAGACTGCTCCCACTCCTTCATGCCTGCCACAAAAATCTTTGCTGCTCGGCCGCGAGGCGTTTGTCCTAACTGTTGATATAATTCATCCAAAGGTTCGCCTGACCAAAAAGCTCGATCAAATCTAGCTGCATCTCTGCGAGCTGAGTTGAAAACTAAATGTCTTTGAATAATAATCGCCCATGCCCAAAATGATGCCCCAATGAGCATTAAAATTACAATTTTAACAGTGAGTGTTGCTCGAGCAAAAAGAGCCCAAAATGAAAAATCAATTTCTTGTGTTGTTACTATAGCTTTGAATATTAATGCTTCTGTTATCATAGGTCATCGTCTCAAGATTATAAAATCGGTTTCCTGTTAACATGATGAAAGGCACCGAGTATAGGTTTATGTCTTTAACATCTTAATCTTTTCTGGCAATCTTTTCACTCGACCAGACATCGAGGTGAATGCCACGCATACTTCTGCCTTAAATAACAGCTCTTCTCCCCGATAGATATTTTGATAAAAATATGCCCTAACTGGAGACACAACTTTTATTTTTGAAGCTATAGTTAACACATCATCGAAGCTAGCAGGTACCAGATAATCTGCTTTAAGTTTAGTGACAACAAAAATGATTTTTTCGTCATCTCTCATTTTTATTTGATCTATTCCAATTTCACGGATCCATTCACTGCGTGCTCTTTCTATAAAGCGTAAATAGTTAGCATAGTATACGACTCCTCCCAAATCTGTATCTTCATAATATACTCGAATATTCATAGAGTGGTTTTTCATGATTAATTATTCCTAAATAAATCAATCCTAGCTCGAACTCTTAAAGCATGGCTTTTATCGTTTGAAACTATTGGCATTGATGGATCATAAACTGCTTTTATAATGTCACCTACCACTGGATTGAGCATAACGCGTCCATTTTTAGCGATTATGGTTGGGGACTTAGATTTAAAAGCTTCATCAGACCAAAGAAGAAACATCTGGACAACCTGATTTAAACACAAAACTTCAGCAGACACAGTTTTTAAGTTTTCATCCATACACACAAACGCAAAAACTGCTTTTATTCCACCACTTTCATCAAACCGAAAAAATCTATATTGATTGGCGTTTAGAGACTTCAATCTACCAACTAAATTACCAAGATCGGGAACTATTCTATCCAGATCTTTAACTTCAAGCAACTCATCCCAAGATAGAAAGAAAAAAAACATAGCGTTTGATCCTAACTCGGGATCAGTTTCCGCCATTTCATGGTTAGCTATGATCGTCAATGATTGGATGGCTGTCTTCAATGTGACAAGTGTTTTATCTTGCACACCAAAAACAACAGGAGCGATGGGTCTTCCCCATCTAGCAAAAATATATTGCCCATCTGATCGAGTGAAATATTCTTCGATTGGGTCACTTTGGTATTTCAAATTCTTCACTCAAAATACTTATTTCAAATTTACTCAAACATGTCCCCTTGCGATTTTGGTGGTGTCATCCCTATATGCTTCCAACCATTCTTCGCAAGCATACGACCTCGCGGTGTTCGTTGTATTAATCCCATTTGTAAAAGATAAGGCTCAATAACCTCCTCTAGCGCATCCCTACTTTCAGATATTGCTGCGCTTAAAGTCTCTATTCCGACAGGACCTCCAGAATATTGCTCTGCAATTAATTTTAGATAGCGACGATCTGCACCATCAAGGCCTAAATTATCAACACCAAGACGGCTCAGCGCATGATCAGCTATTTTTTTATTTAAAACACCAGTGCCCTCAACCAAAACAAAATCAACCACACGCCTTAAAAGCCGACCGGCTATTCTCGGTGTTCCTCGCGCACGCCTTGCGATTTCTCTTGCTCCACTTTCGTCTGCAATAATATTAAGTTTTTCTGTATTCAATTTGACGATTTGGTAAAGTTCTTCTTCAGAGTAGAATTGAAGTCTAATTGGTATACCAAATCGGTCACGTAAAGGCGTAGTAAGCAACCCTAACCTTGTTGTTGCCCCAACCAAAGTGAAAGGTTGAAGTTCAATTCGCACCGTTCTTGCTGCTGGCCCTTCACCAATAACAAGATCCAACTCAAAGTCCTCTAGCGCTGGGTATAAAATCTCTTCCACAACAGGATTAAGCCTATGAATTTCATCAATGAATAAAACATCATTGGCTTCCAAATTAGTTAATATTGCAGCAAGATCTCCTGCCTTTGCCAAAACTGGACCCGAACTCATTCTAAAATTCACACCCAGTTCTCTACTAATTATTTGAGCAAGCGTAGTTTTACCCAAACCTGGAGGTCCAAAAAATAAGGTGTGATCCATAGCATCATTTCGCCGTCTTGCACTTTCAATAAAAACGCTCAGGTTAGATCGAGCTTCTGACTGTCCTATGAATTCATTAAGAGATTTTGGCCGAAGTGCTCGATCATTATCATCGGGTACTGACTCTTCGCGGATTAGTGGATTAATATCACTCATAATTATCCCTTTGGACTGAGCATTTTAAGTGAACTCCGGATTAATTCTTCAGTACTTAAATCCGAACTTTGATTTAGAATTTTAGCTACAGCTGCAGCTGCATCGCTTGGGGTATAGCCAAGGTTTTGTAAGGCTGATAAGGCATCAGCCTGTGCCGAGTTATTTGATATGGCCAAATTAATAGAGGGATTGTCATCTATTCTTTCGATAATATCGGCGTCACTAACCTTTTCTTCTTGATTGCCTACTTTATGAGGAACCAGTGACATAACATGGGCTGCTTTGTCTTTTAATTCATTAACCACTCTTTGGGCAGTTTTAGGACCTATACCCTTAGCAGACTTGACAGACGTCCAATCCCCTAATGCAATGGCTCTACTCACTCCATCTTCTCCTAACGCACTAAGAATGGCGAGAGAAGCTTTTGCCCCTACCCCTTGAACAGACATTAGTAACCTGTACCATTCTTTTTCAACTTGCGATAAAAACCCAAATATCTGAAGCAAATCTTCTCGAACTAGCAAGTCTGTATAAATTGTTGTGAATTCTCCATTGCCAGGTATTTCTGAAAGAGTTCGTTCTGAGCAGAAAATTAAATATCCAACACCACTGACATCCAATAAAAAATGATCTTGTGCTTTATAATCTACTCGACCACGCAGTCTCCCAATCATATTCAAACCTTCTCTAGAGCTTGCAAAAATCGATCATTTGATTGTGCATGGTAAGAGTGGCAAATTGCAACAGCCAAAGCGTCAGATGAGTCCGGACCGTTTAATTGAACACCAGGAAGCTGAAGCTTAACCATATGCATTATTTGTTGTTTGTCTGCATGTCCAACGCCAACAATAGTTTTTTTTACTTTGTTAGGGGCATATTCTGATACCTCAAGCCCGAATTTTCTTGGAACCACCATGGCGATGGCTCTTGCTTGTGCAAGTTTAAGCGAATTTACGCTGTCTTTATTAACAAATGTGTTTTCCACGGCAGCATGCGTAGGTTGCCACTGTTCTAGTATTGTCTCCATCTGATTAAATAAAGATAGCAATCTGGTTGCTAGATCATTCCCTTGAGACTGGCATACACCATTTGCAATATGCGATAATTTATTTCCACTTACATCAACGATACCCCAGCCCATGTTTCTCAGGCCTGGATCGATCCCTAAAACTCGCATTTTTTACTGCCCTTTTTATTTTATCAATAAGTAGCACGAAACGTGAACAAAATCCAATGGATTATTACTCTGGGATGGTTAGTTTAACTTTGAGATAAAAAAATTCTATCGCAAGCTAAATTATAATTTTGCAGATTATTAGTTTTAAAAAATTTTATTTTCCAGATGCAACGGTCAGTGTCACCCATTCGCCAATATCAATACGGTCAAAAACCACCAGACCATTTTGTTGATAAAAATCAATAATTTCCTCTGCTTGTTCATCTAAAATACCAGAAATAATAGCTAGACCACCGCTACTCATGTGACCACTGATATCTGGTGCCAAATCAATCAAAGGACGCTTTAAAATATTTGCAAATATTAGATCATATGGTCCGCGGGACTTAATTCTAAAATCTTCAAAACCCATTGCCTCAATACAATCAATACGATTTTCTAAGTTGTTTGCTTTCAAATTTGCTAACGCAACTTCAACTGCAACTGGATCAACGTCACTAGCCATAATTTTGGCGGAAGAAGCTTTTGCAACCGCCATAGCGAGTACTGCTGTACCACAGCCTATATCAATAACATTTTTTAAATTTGTTACTTCTGAAAGAATTTTATCTAAAGCTAATAAGCAACCTTTTGTAGTTCCATGGTGACCAGTGCCAAAAGCCATTGAAGCTTCAATAAGCAAACCAACTCTGTCAGTTGGCGTTTTTTTAAGATCATGTTTACCGCAAACAAAAAATCGGCCAGCTTCAACTGGACTTAATTCTCTTTTTACCTTTGCCACCCAGTCTGTTTCAGGTATTTTAGAGATTACAAACCCTCCAGCATCAAAAGCATTTTCCAATAAGAGAAGCGATATTTCGTCTGGTTTTTCGATAAAGTAAGCACCTACCTCCCATTCACCAGAACCATCTTCCAACTCAAAAACCCCTACACCGCTGGGTGCTGGATCAAGTTTTTCTAAAGCTAAACCTAGACCTTCTGCGTGTTTTCTTTTGTTAACTTTTGTAATCGCTGAGTAGGTTATCACTTTTAAAGTCCGTTTTCTGATTTAGGGGAAAATTGAAATATTGATAAAGTCTCTTTACCGTTGTCTGGAAATCGGGGGACCAATAACGCAAGTAAAAAGGATAAAAATGCTATAAATGCTGCAATAATAAATACCAAAGCGGGAGACACTAACCATAAAAGACCCAGAAATACGGGAAGAAAGACAGCCGCAATGTGATTTATAGTAAATGCAACAGCTGCAGTAGGAGCAATATCTTCAGGAGCAGAAATTTTTTGGAAATATGTCTTCAGAGCCATTCGCAGTCCAAAAAACAAATGATCTAACACAAAAAGGGTAGCGGCTAACATAACGCCCCAGTCAAAAATATAAATACCGCCGTAAGCTAAAAAAACAAAAATCAAACCAGAGTATTCAATCAAAAGAGCACGCCGTTCTCCAAAAAAAGCCACAAAATAACCAAAAAGTGGGGCAGCAAAAATATTTATTACCAGGTTTATAAGAAAAAGCGCTGTCAACTGGTGAACTTCAAATCCAAACTTTTCGACCATCATAAAACCTGCAAAAACAACAAATATCTGCCTTCGAGCTCCAGATAAAAATTGCAAAGCATAATACAGCCAATATCGACGACGAATAACCAGCTTTTTTAATTGGCCAGTTTCAGTTTTAAAACTTGGGAAAACAAATAGACAATATATTGCTAATAAGGCGGTTAATCCACCTGATGACACATACAAAATATTAAACGACAGTTCCAATATTTGCCATCCAAATATTATCCCAAGATAAGCAAGAAGTGTGGCTACTGACCCTGCCCCAACCAACCAACCAATAATCTGCGGTGCTACTTCTTTTGGAAGCCATTGCAATTGCAACGACTGGTTTAAAGTTTCAAAGTAATGGAAGCCGAATGAACTTATTAAAGTTATAATCAGCAAGCCAGTCATCGATGGAAAATATGCAGTAACAGCCGTAGCAATACCTAGTGTTAAAAGAGAAATTAAAGCAAGCGTTTGCTCACGCAATATTAACAAAAGTAAAATTACGCCAACTGCTAAAAAACCAGGAATTTCTCTCACAGTATGCAATAAACCTATGTCAGAACCGTCAAAGTCAGCCATCTGAATAACAAAATTATTTAATAGTGCCGACCAAACATTAAATGCGATAGGCATCGCTACTGACATCATAAACAAAAGAAAAATTGGCCTACGCCAATAAGGCAACCCACTCACGTCAAAAACTGAAACCAAACGGGCCATTTATAAAAACCTATTAATTGGAATTTTTACATTAAAAGCCGTCAATAAAAGGTTTGAGGGTCAATGTCGATGACCAATCTCACATCACCTTTTAAGGAAATAGTGGCAACCCAATTTCGAACTGCTTCTTGAAGACCTAAATTTTTGGGAGATTTAATTAGAAAACGCAAACGATGACGCCCTTTTATTCTTGCAACTGGCGCTAAAGCCGGGCCGTAAACTTTTGCAGAAAGCCGATCTAACGCATCAGTATTTTTTTTGAGTTGATTAGCTGTATCCATGGCTTTTTCGAAATTAGAAGATGATACAATAATACCAACTAACCTGCCAAACGGAGGCATAGCGGCTAATTCTCTTTGATTTGCTTCTGATCTCCAAAACTCTTCATCATTACCTTTTAAAATTGCTTCGACGACTGGGTGCTCTGGTTGATATGTTTGAATTAAGGCCTTTCCTTGATTGTCTACTCTTCCTGCTCGCCCGGAAACCTGCCGCACTAATTGATAAGTGCGTTCAGATGCCCTTAAATCGGACCCCTGAAGGCCAATATCCACGTCAATTACTCCAACCAACCTTAATTTTGGAAAATTATGTCCTTTTGCTACTAATTGAGTACCAATAATGATATCCACATTCCCCTCTGAAATATTCTGGATTTCAGCTTTTAGTGATTTTGCTGATCCATAAAGATCCGAAGATAAAACTGACCTCACAGCGGCAGGGAATTTATGTTGGACCTCTTCAGCAAGGCGTTCTACTCCCGGTCCAACTACTGATAATTGACCTATTTCTCCACAAGACGGACACTTTTCAGGCATAGGCTTTGTATCGCCACACTGATGGCACATTAGGCGCTTAATGAACCTGTGTTCAACCATTCTAGCGTCACATTCATTACAGGATATTTGATTTCCACAGGCTCTACACACTGTGGTTGGAGAATATCCTCTCCTATTTAAAAAAAGAAGGACTTGCTCTTTGTTATCAAGGCATTTCAAAATAGACTTTTCCAAAGTTTTGGAAATCCATTCATTTGATTGAAGACTCTCTTTTCTCAGGTCTATCGCAGCTACGTCTGGTAAAGAAGATTGCCCAAATCGTTCAGCTAAATAAATATGATGGTACTTTCCATTTTTTGCATTAACCCAACTTTCAAGACTAGGGGTAGCAGAAGCGAGAATGACAGTTGAACTTTCAATAGAAGATCTAAGAACAGCCATGTCTCGGGCATTATATATAACGCCATCCTCCTGTTTATAAGAATGATCGTGCTCTTCATCTACGATGATCAGACCCAAATTCATAAATGGAAGGAATAAAGCCGACCGAGCACCAATGACTAGTTTAGCGCCACCACTTCCAACCATCTTCCAAACACGCCTACGTTCGGCGACACTAACTCCAGAGTGCCACTCCGCTGGAATAGCACCAAACCTATCTTTAACCCGCCTAAAAAACTCAGAGGTAAGAGCAATCTCTGGAAGAAGAACTAAAACTTGCTCTCCATTTTTTAGAGCCGTTGCCACTGCATCAAGGTAGACTTCAGTTTTTCCTGAACCAGTAACTCCCTGTAGAAGAATTGCAGAAAATTTTGCCTGTTTTTGAAAATCCCTAATTAATTTGCACGCATCGCTTTGACTGGAATTCATTTCTTTTGGTTTAAAATTTGGATCCAGCAAAGGATATGGACTATCGCGAGGAATAAGCTCTTCTTTTAAAAGTCCTGCTCGAGCTGCGGCTGTTATAACAGCAGTGCTAACCCCAGAAATATCAAAAGATTGCGCTTGGGAGTTTTTTTAAATTGAGAATGATTTGTTGCAATATGAAAAACTTTCTGCATTACAGCTGGCTTATGCAATTGTGATACGCGTGTAGATAATTTTAAAATTAAGTTTAAAGGCGTAACGGTATAGTCCGAAACACCCTCTAAAAATTTTCGCATTGTATAGGACATAGGGGGTACATCAATTACGCTAAGAGCATTGCGCAATTTGGCACGTTCGTACTTGCCCTCACCAGGCCCCCAAACAACACCCAAGACCCTTCTTTTGCCAAGTGGTAGCAACAAAAAAGACCCAATTTGGCAACCGCCTTCAGGAGCTAAATAGTCTAAAAAACGAGCAAATGGTTCCGTTGTTACAACAGCAATGGGTTCATTTTCATTATAAAAATCCTGCACTTTCAAATTAACCTCAAATTAATTTTACGAATGTGGAGCAAAAGACTTTAATAGAATACGATCTTGCATTAATCACTTGGTATAACGAAGAGACTTAACATTGGCCAATCCCAAAAAGGATAAATATCATGAAATTTTTCGTAGACACCGCTGAAATTGACGAAATTCGAGAACTAAACGAATTTGGGATGGTAGATGGCGTAACGACCAACCCTTCTTTAATTCGCAAATCAGGTAGGGACATAATCGAAGTAACTCAAGAAATCTGTAACATTGTCTCTGGTCCTGTCAGCGCAGAAGTTACCGCTACGGAGGCCGAACAAATGATAGCCGAAGGTAAAAAACTGGCTCAAATAGCAGACAACATAGCTGTTAAAGTCCCACTAACCTGGGATGGGCTCAAAGCATGTAAAACACTATCGGGCTTAGGGCATATGGTAAACGTCACCCTTTGCTTTTCTGCAAATCAAGCACTGCTTGCCGCAAAAGCTGGAGCAACATTTATCTCGCCATTTATTGGCAGACTTGATGATGTAAATTTAGATGGGCTAGATCTTATCAGCGACATCCGTTTAATTTATGATAACTATGGCTTTGATACTCAAATTCTGGCTGCCTCTATCCGCACAGTCAATCATGTAACTCAAAGCGCCTTAATTGGCGCAGACGTAATGACTGCTCCACCTTCAGTTATAAAATCCTTAGCATCGCATCCACTTACAGACAAAGGTTTAGCAGCTTTTTTATCGGATATTAAAGAAGCAGGGCAAAAAATAATTTAGAAGTCACCAAAGTAAGAATTTTTAAAAGTGGTTGGAAATTAATGGATAAAAAGCTTCGTGAAGAAATTCTGGAACACGCACATGAAATTTTAAATGATGAAATCTTATTAAGTGCACTTATAGAGGCTGGCGATAAAAACTTAGGTAGCAAAATAGTGGATCTTCGTAGCATAGCTATGCAGAAAATGGATGGAGAACTAAAAAAACTAAAGAGATCTAACCAACAAGTTATCGCAACAGCATACGAAAATTTGGTAGGTATGAAGCAAGTTCATCATGTCGTACTAAAATTGTTGGAAAAAACCAGTTTTGATGAACTTATAACAATCTTAAACACAGAAGTGTGCGATATTTTGAAAGTTGATTGCATTAAACTGGCTTTAGAAACCCATTCTTCACTCAAAAAATCTGGTAAGAATGTTTCTAATTTCCCTGCTCTTTCAGATTTATATCCTACAAATTTTGTTGATACCTATATTTCTCAAGGTAAAAACAACTATACTGATGCTATAGTGTTGAGGCCCACCCCGAAGGGATCAGAACAACTGTATGGAAAAATGTCTAAACATTTAAAATCAGAAGGTTGCATAAAACTAAAGATTGGCAATGAAAAAATCATTGGTATTCTGGCAATAGCGAGCAAAGAAAAAGAAAAATTTACCGCTCAACAAGGAGTTGAACTTCTTAAATTTATGGGAAACGTATTTGAGCGAAGAATTAGTCATTGGTTAAACTAGAGCTTATATCTTCCGCAAATGCAGCCTTACTAAAGGAATGGCTTGATATAAAATCCGCTTTGGAAGGGACATCACCTAATACATTAGCCGCCTATAACAGAGATTTAATGGATTTTTTCTCTTTTTTAACAATACACACTGGAATAAAAAGCAGTGTCGGTCAGCTTGAAAAAGTAGACCAAGCTTCCATGCGGGCCTGGATGGCAGAAAATCGCAGATCAGGAAAGTCCTCCAGATCTATTGCAAGACAGCTTTCATCAGTTAAATCATTTTATAGATGGTTAGGAAAAAGACGTGGGATTGATCCAACTTTAGTTTTAATAACAAAAGCTCCAAAATTTCAAAAAAAATTACCTAGGGCGCTTTCGAAGGAAGCTGCTAAAGAAATTTCTAGTAGTGTTGATTTAACAAGCAATGAGCCATGGATAGTAGCAAGGAATACCGCAGTGATATTGTTATTGTATGGTTGCGGTCTGCGAATTTCAGAAGCTTTGAGTATAAAATATAATGATATGCCTTTAACAAATAACCTTAAAGTAAAAGGAAAAGGTGATAAGTTTAGGATTATTCCAATATTGCAAATTGCTAGAGAAAGTGTTGAAAACTATCTCAAGCTATTACCGTTTACTTTGGATGGTAACGATAATATCTTTAGGGGTGTTCGCGGCGGGAGTTTAAACCCAAGGTCAATACAATTAATTATGAAATTATTACGTGAAAAACTTGGTTTAGCTTCAAATGCAACTCCCCACTCTTTGAGACACAGCTTTGCAACTCATCTTTTGACATCTGGAGCAGACCTTAGATCCATTCAAGAACTATTAGGACATACCAGCTTATCCACAACGCAAATTTATACGTCTGTCGACTCTGCGCATTTGATGGATGTATATTCAAAAACACATCCTAAAGCCAAATCCAAGAATAGTCTAAATTAATTAAAAACTGGGCATTAAGCATTCCATGAACAAACGACCATCAAAAGAAAATTTTACTGCTTTATTAGTTCACCTTTTTACTGCCACCGGAGCCGTTTTTGCCATGTTGGCTATGCTAGCGGCAGCCGAAGAAAAGTGGAGCCTGATGTTTTTATGGTTAGTGGTTGCGTTTGCAGTAGACGGAATAGACGGTCCTTTAGCGCGGCATTTTGATGTTAAAAAAAATGCTCCTCGCTTCGATGGCGTACTACTTGATTTGATAATAGACTACTTAACCTATGTTTTTATCCCGGCATTTGCACTTTTTAAATCCGGACTGCTTCCTGGATGGACTGGCTGGTTCGCAATCATAATAATCACTTTTTCGTCAGCTTTGTACTTTTGCGACACTAATATGAAAACAAAAGATAACAGCTTTCAGGGGTTTCCTGGCTGCTGGAATATGGTCATTCTCGTCCTATTTGCAATAAAACCAAGTTTTTGGCTTATAATTGCAATAGTCGCTGTCTTGGCCTTATCCATGTTTTTACCAATAAAATTCATACATCCAATAAGAACTGCAAGGTGGCGCATAGTAAATTTTCCAGTAGCACTATTATGGACTAGTTTTGGGGCTTGGGCAGCCTGGGTAAATTTTGATCCTAATAGTTTAGCAATTTACGGGCTCATATTTTGTTCATCATATTTAGTTTTGGCGGGCGCTCTTCAACAGGTTTTGCCAACTCGTAGAGAAAATTAATTAAAAACTCAGAAAACATTCTTACAATTATTACAAAAACTTTCTGGGCACCTTGTATCTCCTGTTCGATTAACTATTATGCCCCACGATAAAATTGAGGTGAAAGAATGTCTTGGACAGATGAGCGAGTTGAAATATTGACCAAAATGTGGGCTGAGGGCAACTCCGCGAGTCAAATAGCTAAAGAGCTTGGTGGAGTAACTAGGAACGCAGTCATTGGTAAAGTTCACCGCCTTGGTTTATCTAATAGAGCAACAACAAATACAGCCAATAAATCTGATACCAAAACTAAGACCGCTCCCAAAAGCAGCACCAAAGCAAAACAAAAAGCACGTAAAATTGAAGCTACGGAACAAAAAACGGACAACGTTACTTCACTAAGGCGGCAGATAATACCTGCAGGCCAGCCTCTTCCACCACAACCATCAGCAAACGAAATCAGCCCAGAAGCGCTAGCTCGCGTAAACGAAATCGAAAAAAAAGCAAAAAAATTAAGTCTGCTTGAACTAACAGAAAAGACCTGTAAATGGCCAGTTGGTGACCCGGCAACTGAAGATTTTTGGTTTTGTGGCCTAGCCACTCAGTCAGGCAAACCCTACTGCGAGGCGCATGTGGGGGTAGCTTTTCAACCAATGAACAGTCGTCGTGACCGACGACGCTAATTGTTGCAACAACGTAGTATTTAAGTTTTAGATGGTAACTTCGTAACCAGTTTCCTCTGGCTCATCATCCACCATCTCTGCTGGGAAACCAGGAGCTCGTATGTCCAGACCAGTAGTTTCTTCGAGTCTTTTAATGATGTTAGGCGATAATTCTCGTGGACCGTAACGTTTTATCCCATCCTGAAATATCGAAATTAACAAAGGGTTTAATTCTAAAGGAATTTGAGCTCGATCAGCAACTGCTTGGAATAAGCCAATATCTTTTGCGACTAAATCCATCGTAAAAGAGATATCTCTACTTCCATTTAGAATAACCTGACTTTCGGTTTCATTTACAAACGAGTTTCCAGACGAAATGGAAAAAGCTTTATAAGCGATTTGCAAATCCATGCCTGCACCTTTTGCGACAGTTAATGCTTCAGCACAAGAAACAAGATTTGCAGTAGCTAAATAATTTGTAATAACTTTAAGCACACTGGCAGAACCTAACTCCCCAGTGTGAAGTACTCTGCGTCCCATTTTTGTTAGAAGTGGGAGAATGTATTCAAAAGTTTCTCGCTCACATCCTGCAAAAATACTTATATTTCCTGTATCAGCTCTATGGCAACCACCCGAAACAGGACAATCAACAGCCGATCCTTCTTTCTCTTTTACCAAAGCCCCTAATCTCTTTACCTCGGCTTCATCCGTAGTTGACATTTCCATCCATACTTTTTTAGGAGTTATAAATTCAAGCATCTGTTGCATAACTTCATTTGATGCGCTCGGGCTTGGTAAGCAGGTGATTATCACATCGCACGTCTGCATTATATTTCGTGGATTTTGACCATCTATTGCTCCCCTGGAGACAAATTCAGTCACTAAACTTTTATTTAAATCGTGAACTGAAAGCTTAGTACCGTTTCGCAGCAGGCTTCCAGATAATTTGCCACCGACATTTCCTAAGCCAATAAATCCTACATGCATGTATCATAACCTTTATAAACAATTTCCTACCATATTATTAGAAATGGAAAGCTAAGCACGCCAAAACGCGACACTCATTGCCACAAAAGCTGTATTAACTTACGGCTTTTAAAACGATTTCTTTATAAATATTTTTCACCTCTAAGACAGAAACCCTACCATCTTTTTTATACCAAGTATTGAGCTCTTTAAGCATTCCTATAATTGCCAAACTTGTTATTTTGATATCTTTGCAAGAAAACAAATCTTCTTTTACGCCATCAGTTAAAATTTTGCTTAGTATAAGTTCATACTTACCTCTAAGCTTTTCCGGTAATACTTGCGCTGACCAAGTTTCCAACAAATTTTCCATATGGTTTATTAACAATTCTGATAAGATCGTTTGTTTATCAGGAAAATAATTATACAAAGCTCCGGCTTGTAATCCCGCTTTTGCAGCAATCTGTCTCATAGAGACTGCTGCAAAACCTTGCTCTGAAAATAGATTTAACGCAATCGCACTAATTTTAGGTTTAGTATGCTTTGCGTGAGATCCTAATGTGCGGGCCATTTCTTGATTTTAACTGAACAGTTGTTCAAAAAAAACCCTTATTATAACCATAATTAAAAGATGTTATAGATTGCAAGGCATGAGATCTCAATATACACCGGCCCCACAGAGATCTTTCGAAAAGGATTTGAAATGACTAAACCCTTGAGGCTTGGAATTGCTGGGTTAGGCACGGTTGGTGTTGGCGTAATTAAAATAATTCAAGAGAAAAAATCCCTTTTGGAAGCACGTACTGGGAAACAAATCATAATTTCGGCCGTTACGGCAAAAAATAAAGATAAAGAAAGAGGCGTAGATTTAACCCCATACCCATGGGAACAGGATCCAATTTCCCTTGTTAAAAGAGACGATGTTGATGTTTTTATAGAGCTTATCGGTGGTCACGAAGGGGTTGCGAAAGAAGCCTTAGAGCTTGCAATAAAAAATGGAAAAGATGTTATCACAGCAAATAAAGCTCTTCTTGCTCATCATGGTCAAAGTTTAGCTCTAATTGCAGAAGAAAGTGGATCTGCCTTGCGATTTGAAGCAGCGGTTGCGGGAGGTATCCCGGTCATCAAATCTTTAACAGAGGGTTTGGCTGGGAATTCCATTAGTAAAATAATGGGAGTTATGAACGGTACCTGCAACTATATCCTGACGCGAATGGAGTCCTCAGGATTAAGTTATGAAGAAGTTTTTTCTGAAGCCGATGACTTGGGTTATTTGGAAGCAGACCCCAATTTGGACATCGGGGGCATAGATGCTGCCCACAAACTTTCATTACTGTCATCAATTGCTTTTGGTACCGAAGTAAACTTTAATGGAGTCGAGTTAGACGGCATAGATAAAATAACAATTAATGATATTCATCAGGCCGCTGATATGGGTTATCGAATAAAACTGTTGGGTGTTAGCCAAATGACCAGTAATGGGTTGGAACAAAGAATGGCACCGTGTCTGGTTCCAGCCTCCTCTCCTCTAGGTCAACTCGAAGGCGGGACCAATATGATAGTTATAGAAGGTGATCAGGTAGGCCAAATTGTACTAAGAGGCGCCGGCGCAGGGGAAGGACCAACGGCAAGTGCGGTTATCGCTGATTTAGCAGATTTAGCCCGCGGAAACAGGTTAACAACTTTTGGTCAACCCGCAAAAACACTTACAAAGGCAATATCTTCAAAGTCGCAAACGCTTGCTCCATACTATTTACGGATGTTACTTCATGACGAACCGGGCGCTCTCGCGAAAATAACTAAAATTCTAAGTGAATTTAATGTCTCCATTGATCGTATGCGCCAATATGGTCATGAAGATGAAAATGCACCTGTTTTAATTGTAACGCATGAAATTAGACATGAAGATTTAATGAAAGCGATCCAAAAAATGCCCAATACTGAAGTTTTGAAGGCCCAGCCGGTAGCAATCAGAATAGAAGTAGTGTGAAATTACAGAAATGGGGTCGAAAGTATGACTGATAAAATAGATTTTAATGACCGTATGTTGTCATTGGGGTTAGCTCGCGTTTCTGAAGCTGCTGCTATAGCTTCCGCAGACTTAATAGGCAGAGGCGATGAAAAGGCAGCTGATCAAGCGGCAGTAAATGCAATGCGAGATCAGTTAAATAAGTTGGATATCTCTGGTGTTGTTGTCATAGGCGAGGGCGAAAGGGATGAAGCACCCATGCTATATATCGGCGAAGAAGTTGGGAGCGGGCATGGCCCCGGGGTCGATATAGCACTTGATCCACTTGAAGGCACAACCTTGACAGCAAAGGATATGCCCAATGCTTTAACTGTGATTGCTATGGGGCCGCGTGGCTCAATGCTACACGCTCCAGACGTTTACATGGAAAAATTGGCAATTGGTCCAGGTTACAAAACTGACGTAGTTTCTTTAGAAATGTCCCCGCGTGAACGTATTCTAGCATTAGCTAAAGCGAAAAAATGTGAAGCAAAAGACATAACCGTATGTGTATTAGATAGGCCTCGTCATCAAAAAATAATTGAAGACGTTCGTTCTACAGGCGCTGCTATTCGTCTTATAACCGACGGCGACGTGGCAGGAGTAATGCATTGCGCCGAGCCTTCCACAACGGGGATCGATATTTATATGGGAATTGGTGGAGCTCCAGAAGGTGTACTGGCTGCTGCTGCCTTAAAATGCATGGGCGGACAGATTTACGGCCGTCTAATTTTTCGTAATGATGACGAAAAAGCACGTGCTATTAAAGCAGGAATTAAGGATTTTGACCGTATTTACACCAAAGATGAAATGGTAACACAAGATGTTATTTTCGCAGCTACTGGTGTTACTGGAGGCTCTTTACTTCCAGCAATAAAAAGAGAAGTTGGTTTCGTTACCACGGAAACAATTCTTATGCGATCGAAAACAGGATCAATACGTCGAATGATTTATAAAAACCCAACGGGATAAATCTTTTTGAGCTACCTCGGTGTTGAAAAATCAATATTAGCAAAGCAATGGATTGGACCCAGTCCTGAGCAGGAGAGAAATCAAGAGAAGCTTTTCCAGGAAACAGGTTTGCCTATTGCTCTGTGCGCTGTTTTAAGCCGTTTGAGTGTAGATGTAACAGAAACAGAAAAATATCTAAAACCAACCCTCAGAGAGCTAATGCCGGAACCCGCTAAGCTCAAAGATATGACCGTGGCTGCAAAAAGAATTTTATATGCAGCAGAAACTTCAGAAAAAGTTGCAATTTTTGCAGATTATGATGTGGATGGCGCTTGCTCGGCAGCCCTTTTAATTAATTGGTTTCGTTTTTTTAATGTCGAGTGCACTCTTTATGTACCTGACAGAGTTCAGGAAGGGTTTGGCCCTAACGTTAAAGCCTTGCAACTTTTAGGAAGCGAGCACTCTTTAATAATATGCGTTGATTGCGGAACACTCAGCCATGAGGCGATTGAAAGTGAGCATCAATCAGAAATAATTGTTTTAGATCATCATCTAGCTAATGAGACATTGCCAAAATGTCACGCAATTGTGAATCCAAACAGACAAGACGAATTGGGAAATTTACACCATCTTTGCGCTGCCTCAGTTGTTTTTTTATGCTTAGTGGAGATGTGCCGTCTTCTAAGGAATAATGATCAAAAAACTCCTGATTTATTAGAATTTCTCGATTTGGTAGCCCTTGCGACTGTTGCAGACGTAGCTCCATTGATAGGCGTAAATAGAGCTTTTGTCAGACAAGGTTTAAAAATTTTGGCCAAAAGAAAAAGACTTGGGCTTGCCGCCCTTTCAGATCAAATAAAAATTGATCAAGAACCTTCCGCATATCATCTGGGTTTTCTATTGGGACCACGCATAAATGCAGGGGGAAGAATAGGAAAGCCAGATTTAGGCGCTAAATTGTTAATTTCTCAGGATCTGGATACGGCTAAGGCAATAGCAGAGCGTTTAGACCAGTTAAACACCGAAAGGCGAGACCTTGAAAATCAAATAAAAGAAGCTGCCCTAGAACAAGCAATTAGCCATAAGAGCTATGACTCATTAGCTTGGGCTGCTGGTAATTCTTGGCATCCTGGCGTTGTTGGAATTGTTGCCTCTAGGATGAAAGACTTAACCAACTTACCTTCCATTGTTATTGGATTTGATGGCTCAATTGGAAAAGGATCTGGAAGATCAGTCTCTGGTGTAGATTTAGGTTTTGCAATTCAAAAATTAGTCAGCGAGGGGTTATTATTAACTGGGGGCGGGCATAAAATGGCCGTAGGTTTGAGTGTTACAGAAAACAATTTAGAAAAAGCGATGCGTCGCCTGAATAACATCATAAAACAGCAGGGTACGAAGATAGATAGCTCACCCAAGATAAATATAGACTCTATGCTAGTACCCAGCGCAGCAACACTTGAACTTGTAGAATTATTAAATTCTGCGGGGCCGTACGGTCCTGGTGCTAAAGCACCAACCTTTGTTTTTACAAACATGCAAATTTCTTTTGTGAAACGTTTAGGAACTTCTCATTTAAAAATAAAGTTTGGTGATATTACTGGCTCATTGGAGGCAATTTGCTTCAACGCTTTCGAAAAAGAAATTGGCCGAGCTCTTGAAAAGCATGATGGCCGCTCAATACATCTTTGTGGAAGACTTGATATTAACTACTGGCGTGGCAAACGAACTGTTCAGTTGCTGTTAGACGATGCTCAATTCGCGGTTTAGCGATCGGTTAAAAAAAGAATTTTTAAAAATCTATTTTTTTGACTTGCGCCCTTTTAGTTGATTGCATACAACCCGCTCACCACTATGTGGCCCGTTCGTCTATCGGTTAGGACGCCAGGTTTTCAACCTGGAAAGAGGGGTTCGATTCCCCTACGGGCTACCATCCCCCATGAAATAGCCATCAATTAATAGAGAGACGTTCGGTCCTTGCGGTAAAATGCAACCCTTCCAGCATGCAAAAAGGAAATACCAACTGATATCAGATATATGCATAAAATGCATAGCGGCAATACTAATTTATCTGAAGTAAAAAATAATATTTTGACTACATGTAGAAGCACAACATGAAAGGAAAAATTATGTTTAAAAAATTTTATAGAGCAATGATTTTGAGCCGTGCCGCAAGCGCAGCTAATGAAACATTAAAAACATTATCAGACCGCCAATTGGATGATATGGGTCTCTCCAGAGCGACTTTTGTCAGTGAAATTGTCAACAGTGTCAGGAAAGACTTAGACGCTGCTGAAAGTAGTCCGTCAACTCGCCAGATGATTAATCAAATAATTAATCCAAACTTAGCAGGGTCTGTTTGAAAAGACCCTACTAATTCTTAAAGAAACTTAAATCGAAGCAATTAGAGACTAATTAACCAAACTGGAGCTTAATCTTTTCCCGAAGCCTTTACGCACTTGGGACATTGCGTATGCTCACTGGCGCTAAACTCATTGCCACATTTTTCGCACTCTATATCTTTAACTCTGCGCATAACCTTCTCCGTCTTTTAAAATTAGACCAAAGAAGAAAAAAATCAAATTTGCATTTTCATGGCCAAAACGTCATCATTGCTTAAAAGCGGGCCCTGCCGTTTGAGCAACTTAAATCTATTCTTTTCACAAATTATATTTACTAACTAAAGTACACTTGCCGAAGGTAACGCGGACTATTTCTTTTAATGACCTTATTAATCAAAAACAGGAGACAAACGTCATGGAAAATTCAACCAGATTACAACGGAAAAATATACTAATCCGCGGTCTACAAATGCTTCTCTTTGGTTTTTTTATTAATTTAGGACTGACAGTGATTAGTTTTCTGGCTTTTGTTCAATTTTTCTGGCTACTTATAAACAGAGAAAAAAATTTATTTATTGCTGGTCTTGCGTCAGGTCTACGTAATTGGTTTGGGCAAGCAATCCAATTTATGTTAGCATCTAGTGACTATAAACCTTTTCCTTGGTCAAAAATTTAATTATGGCAATATTGGTTTTGCCTCATAGTTTTTTACAATTCGAGTGGGAATAATAATTGAACGATCATGTTAAGGGCATCTTGATTACGGCCATTGGTGTCTTATTGGTTGTTCCAGACTCACTATTTGTTAGATTAATTTATGCAGAACCTATAGTAATAGCATTTTGGCGGAGCTTAACTTCCGGAATATTTGTTTTAATTATTGTCATTTATTTTTATGGACTAAGTGGCTTCAAAGATATTATAAACACACGCTTTTATGGCCTCTTCTATGGAATTTTAATAGCCAGCACGGCTCCCGCCTTCGTTTTGGCAGTCTCGAATACAAGCGTCGCAAATGTCGTTTTTATATTTGCCTCTATGCCAGTTTTCGCTGCAATCTTTAGCCGTATATTTTTGGGTGAACCTATAAAAATTTTACTGGTAATTACTATGGGAGTTGTTGCCGTTGGTTTATTTTTTATAGCTTATGGCTCGACCAAAGTTCAAATTGCTTCTTGGAACGGTGACATCTGGGCAATTTATGTGTCAGCGGCTTTTGCTGCTGCTTTAACGTTAGTTCGCTCTGCAAAGATTGTTTCTATGGTTCCCGCAATTCCATTTGCCTATTTAGGTGGAGCATTAGTTTTATCTTTTTTCATTTCACCACTTGAAGTTCGATCACAGGATTGGAATTTAATTTTGATGCACGGTACATTAATAGGTGCCTCCTCATGTCTACTCACACTTGGCCCGAGGTTCATTAGTTCTTCAGAGGTCGCATTACTTATTTTACTAGAATCTGTTTTAGCTCCAATTTTAGTTTGGTTGATTTTAGGCGAACATCCAGGTCAATATGCTATCATCGGCGGTTTTATTATTATAAGTGCTTTATGCTTTTTTAATCTGTATAATCTGTCAAAATTACCAAAACGATGAAAATTTTTAATAATCTGTAGGCGCCCCGCCTTCTGATTTTCTCCTAGCAACAAAATCCTCTAACTCCTCCTTGATACTGTCATCAATATAAGGTGCCTCAAATTCATTCAAAATAGTTTTATACTTTTTATGCGCTCGTTCTGCTGTCCAAACTCCCCCAGCAGCTTCCCAGGCTTCAAAGTTACGCCAGTCAGAGAGAAATGGCTGATAAAATGCATCTGAGTAACGATCTTGTGTATGCTGAATGCCAAAAAAATGGCCATCGTTTCCAACTTCTTTGATTGCATCAAAAGCTACATCTTGCTCATTTGTTGACGTGATCATTGGATCAAAGTAGCGTTGAATGTGTTGTAAAATTTCGCAATCCATTACAAATTTTTCTGGACTAGCGATCAATCCACCTTCTAACCAGCCTGCAGCATGATAGACTAAATTAGTCCCAGATTGTACTGCAGCCCATAAACTATTTGATGTCTCCCAAATTGATTGCCCATCAGGGACATTCGCTGCACAGACACCAGAGGATCTCATAGGTAGTCCATAAAACCTAGCAAGTTGACCCGTCATCTGGGTTGCTCTCATGTATTCAGGGGTACCAAAAGCAGGCGCTCCTGACTTCATATCAACATTAGAGGTAAATGTACCTATAACGCACGGAGCACCCGGCCTAATATATTGGGCTAGAGCAACAACACATAAGGCTTCTGCTATTGACTGTGCAACTGCTCCTGCCATTGTTACCGGGGCCATAGCACCCGCTAAGGTAAATGGTGTTACAATTAGGGCTTGGTTTTTTTTTGCTAATCGCATCCAACCATCTAGCATAGGTTCGTCATGCTTCAGTGGTGATGTTGAATTAATATTCGTAAACATTCTTGGACTTGCTTCGAATTCATCATGGTTCAGGTTACCCGCGATACGAACCATTTCCATCACATCTTCAACACGTTCTTTTCCCAAACTGTAAGCATGGGCCACCTTATCCGATAAAATTAATTTATCAAAAACCGCATCTAAATGCCTAGTGCTAGGGTGCAAATCTACTGGTTCAACGGGGTAACCACCAAGAAAATGAATACAATTGAAATATTGGCTCAACTTGCAAAAATTAGCACACATTTCTCTAGAACCAGGAATTTTTTTATTATTTTCTAAATCCCAGTAAGCAGGAGGCGAAGAAACATTCCCAAATAAAATATAGGGACCACCTACTGTTATTTTTTTACTCACATTACGGGGAGTGATTTCAAAAGTAGAAGGCGCTTTTTCTAACATTTCCATTACAAAATTTCGATCCATTCGGACATTCTGTTCACTGATTTCACAACCCGCCTTTTTCAGAATGGACAAAGCTTTCTTATTTAGAAATTCAACACCGATTTCTTCTAAAATACGCATTGCACCTTCATGAATAGCAACGACACCTTCTTCATCTAGGGGCTCAGTCGGCTTGTCAGTGTTAATAGGCAAATGCCATGGCATCTGATCTATTGAAGCGGAACCACGTCGTAGAGCATTACCAGCTCTGCCCCCTCCTCTTTTTCGCTTCTGTACTTGTTCGGTCATTAAAAATCTCCTTGCTTAGAGAGAGCCTCGATAACCTATTGTCATCCCGTCTTATCCCGACTCTTTTCGTCGCAATCAAACAGATTCTGTCAATAAATATTGTGAAAGTTCAGCAATTGAAGGAAATACCATATAAGCATGTTTTTTTAGCTGATCTTCAGTAGCCATCCCAGTCAGCACGGCAATTCCTACCATTCCAGCTGCATGAGCAGCCTTCAAATCATGTAAACTATCTCCTACCATTGCTACTTCATTTGGTTGTAAGTCTGTCTGTTTAGAAAATGCCAAAAGAGGTTCTGCGTGAGGCTTAACTCCGTACCCTGTGTCACTACCTGCTACAAAGTCTAATAAGCTATAAACTCCTGCGTTTATAAGGTGAGCTCTAGCGCTCTTTTCGGCATCATTTGTCATTACACCAAGTAAAAATCCCTTTGACTTCAGATTTTCAAAAAAACTTTTTAACGGGATCACTTCATACTGTGGCGTTTCAATCACAATATCCAAAAGATAACTTTCCAGATGATCAAAATCCCAATCCGGGAGCTCTCTATGAAGGGCAGCCGTAACTTGTTTATGTGTTCCGGCAATCACAATACTCTGCGGCATAAGTTTTTCAGTATTCAGGTCAAATTCGATTGATGCTGCTAATTTCTCCAGATCCACACCAGATTTTTCAGAAACTTCCAGCAAAATTCTTTTGGTCCATGAATTCCAAGTTTTATCAAAATCAAATAATGTTCCATCTTTATCAAAAAGCAGCCCTTTAATTTTTGAAAAATCATATTTCATGTCCAATTTACCTCTTCTCCACCGTCCAGCGAAAGCCTTATCATTCTTATCTGCGAGGGGTCAGTATCTATAAATTTACTGCATGAAAGAACCCAGCTGTCGTCCATTAAAACAAAATCTAATATCGATATGAGAAAATTGTGGTTCAAAGCATTCGAGCGTATATCATCCCTAGATGCCCCTGTTGTTCCCATAAAGACCTGTATTAAATCATCCTCGGAAAGCAGCCACGTTAGTATTTCCAGTGCGCGAGTTTCGGCTATTTCTTTATCCATAGATTTGGCTTCTTAATTTACTTTGAAACGAAATTGCATAAGGCTAGAAAAATTTGTCCATGAAATTGAAAAACTTTGCAAGAAAAGAGCTGCTGTTTTTGATAAAAAAGAAATCAAGTGTATCTTACAGCTCAGAAAAATGGTGGCTTGCTCTGATTTAGATTTCACGCTTTAACGTTTTTATTGCTTATGGAGAAAAGAAATGGATTATCACTCTATTTATGAAAGCTGGCGGGCGGATCCAGAGAAATTTTGGATGGATGCCGCAAAAAATATAGATTGGCACAAAAAACCTACTTTTGCTCTAAATCATAGCAATGCACCTTTATATGAATGGTACACTGACAGTTTTGTTAACACTTGCTTTAATGCTGTAGATCGACATGTCAAAAATGGTCGAGCGGATCAGACTGCTATTATCTACGATAGTCCGGTCACGGAAAAGCAGCTGCATCTTACTTATAAGGACTTGCTTGAAAAAACGAGCCTTTTAGCAGGTGCACTCATCAACAAAGGAATTACAAAAGGTGATAGAGTTATCATCTACATGCCAATGGTTCCAGAAGCTATTATTGCAATGTTAGCCTGTGCTCGTATTGGTGCGATTCATTCTGTTGTTTTTGGTGGATTTGCGTCTAATGAACTTGCCGTAAGAATAGATGATGCTCAGCCTAAAACAATATTAGCCGCGTCATGTGGTATCGAGCCCGGCAGGATTATTGAATATAAACCTTTAATTGATGAAGCCATAGAACTTTCAGAGCATAAGCCAGAATGTGTAGTAATTTTACAGAGGCCAGAAGCTCAGGCCAGTCTTATGCCAGGAAGAGATTTTGATTGGGAGGAGTTTCAATTAGATGCTAAACCTGCTGACTGCGTTATGGTTGAAGGAAACCATCCCGCTTACATTCTATATACCTCGGGGACAACGGGGGCACCAAAAGGTGTAGTTAGACCTACTGCAGGGCATTTAGTAGCATTACATTGGAGCATGAAGAATATATATGATGTAGACCCTGGAGATGTTTTCTGGGCGGCTTCTGATGTTGGTTGGGTAGTTGGACACAGCTACATTTGTTATGCGCCTTTAATTCACGGAAATACATCAGTGCTGTTTGAAGGTAAGCCTGTCGGAACGCCAGATGCAGGAACATTTTGGAGAGTCATTAGTGAGCATAAAGTCAAATCATTTTTTACCGCGCCAACGGCTTTCCGAGCAATAAAGCGTGAAGATCCAGAAGGAAAATTTAAATCAAAATATGATTTGAGCTGCCTAAAAGCACTTTATCTAGCAGGCGAGCGTGCTGACCCAGATACAATTTATTGGGCTCAAAACTTGCTGGGCGTACCAGTCATTGATCATTGGTGGCAAACAGAAACAGGGTGGACAATTGTTGGCAATCCAATGGGAATAGAGGCATTACCAATAAAAGTAGGAAGTCCTTCGGTGCCAATGCCCGGTTATGATGTTAGAATATTGGATAATGATGGAAAAGAATTACCCAAAGGGGAATTAGGGGCTGTTGCTATAAAACTACCTCTTCCACCTGGAACATTACCAACACTATGGAATGCCGAAGAGCGTTTCAAAAACTCTTATCTATCTACATTTCCTGGTTTTTATGAAACTGGTGATGCTGGATTGATAGACGACGATGGTTACCTTTACATAATGGCCAGAACAGATGATGTAATTAACGTTGCGGGTCATAGATTATCAACAGGGGCTATGGAAGAAGCTTTATCAAATCATTCAGATGTGGCCGAATGTGCTGTAATAGGTGTTTCCGATCAACTTAAAGGACAAGTTCCTTTAGGTTTTTTATGCCTTACAAATGGCGTGAATCGTCCCCATAAAGAAATTGTAGATGAGTGCATTCAGTTGGTAAGAGACCAAATAGGACCCGTTGCATCATTTAAATTAGCTACAGTAGTCGCCCGATTGCCAAAAACGCGATCAGGAAAAATTTTACGCGCTACAATGGTAAAAATTGCAGACAACCAAGAATTTAAAATGCCAGCAACAATTGACGACCCAACTATTTTAGATGAAATAAAAGAAGCTCTTATAGCGCTTGGTTATGCAAATTAGAGTGTTCATTTAATTTCTTTAACTAAATTGCTCGGAAATTAGCCTCTCTTCCAACCCATGGCCAGGATCAAAAAGTATGTTGTGTTGAATATAGTCAGCACTACTAATAATGACCCGAACAACATTTTTAAAGCTTCGACTATCAGCATCAGCCATGACTGGTCTTTTTTCTGGTTCTAAAACTTCTACTTCAACTGTAGATTTTTTTGGCAGTAATGCACCCCGCCATCTGCGAGGGCGAAAAGCATTTAGTGCTGTAAGTGCTAAGACATCTGAACCTATTGGTAAGATTGGACCATGCGCAGAGTAGTTATAAGCTGTACTTCCAGCAGGTGTTGACAATAAAACCCCATCACTCACTAGCTCCGACATTCGGATCTTTCCATCCACTGAAATTGATAGTCGAGCCGCCTGAGGACCAGCTCGTAATAAGCTAACCTCATTTATAGCTAAGGCACTCTTTACACTGCCATCTGCAGCTACCGCCTCCATCTTGAGCGGGTTCAATTTCTCTTCAATCGATTTATCTAATCGCTCAAGCAGCTTTTTTTCATCATAGGCATTCATGAGAAACCCAACAGTGCCTCGGTTCATACCATAAACTGGAGCCGATAAATCTTGAGTTCTGTGAAGCGTTTGCAACATGAAACCATCCCCCCCAAGTGCGACGATTACATCTGCATCTTCAATGGCACAATTGCCATATAATTTGGAAAGTCGATCCAATGCTTCAGAAGCGATTTTTGTGTCACTGGATGTAAAAGAAATTTTTTGGCCCATTTGACTTAATCTTTTTCAATTCCATTTATACGTTTAAAGAAGCATAAGTTTGCAAAAAGTACCAGTGATGACGCACTATTTTCGCCCACTAAGGTGTTTTTAGGCTTTTTTACTGGCGCCGTTTGATGTAGGTGACCGCATCGCAAGCTTTCGAGTCGGGAGAAATTCTATGTTAGACCAACTAAACAACAATGGTGGTTTTTTTACTGAAACCTTAGCAGAACGTGATTCAGAGTTATTCGCATCAATCGCTTCTGAACTAGGGCGCCAACGTGATGAAATTGAATTGATTGCCTCTGAAAATATAGTGTCAGCTGCTGTTATGGAAGCTCAGGGCAGCGCATTAACAAACAAATATGCGGAGGGCTATCCTGGACGCAGATATTATGGTGGGTGTCAGTATGTTGATGTTGCGGAAAACTTAGCGATAGAACGAGCCTGCAAGCTATTCAACTGCGATTTTGCAAACGTTCAACCTAACTCTGGAAGCCAAGCTAACCAAGGTGTTTTTACAGCGTTAGTTCAACCAGGTGATACAATTCTAGGCATGTCTTTAGACGCCGGAGGGCATCTAACTCACGGTGCCAAGCCAAATCAATCTGGAAAGTGGTTTAATGCTGTTCAATATGGCGTAAGGAAGCAAGATAATTTAATCGACTATGAGCAAATTGCTGATTTGGCAAATGAACATAGACCTAAATTGATCATCGCAGGCGGTTCAGCGATCCCGAGGACAATTGATTTTGAGAAAATTCGAAGTATCGCTGATAGTGTTGGAGCTTATGTTTTGGCCGATGTTGCGCACTTTGCCGGTCTTATAGCTGCTGGGGAGTATCCATCTCCATTTCCGCATTGTCATGTTGCGACAACGACAACACACAAGACACTCCGCGGGCCAAGGGGAGGTATGATTCTTACCAACGACGCAGACTTAGCTAAAAAGTTTAATTCGGCTATTTTTCCGGGTATCCAAGGTGGTCCACTGATGCATGTGATAGCCGCCAAGGCAGTTGCCTTCGGAGAGGCACTGAGGCCTGATTTTAAACAATACATCAAGCAAGTAATCAAAAATGCACAAGCCTTGTCAGATGAATTGATCAAAGGTGGTTTAGATACTGTTACCCACGGAACTGACACACATGTTTTATTGGTGGATCTGAGACCCAAAGGAGTTAAAGGTAATGCAACTGAAAAGGCGCTTGAGCGGGCTCACATCACATGCAACAAAAATGGTGTGCCATTTGACCCTGAAAAACCGGCAGTCACATCTGGGATCAGGTTGGGTTCACCAGCTGGAACAACGCGTGGTTTTGATGAGAATGATTTTCGACAGATTGGTCGATGGATCATTGAGGTTGTTGATGGTTTGGCTGAGAACGGCGAAGAAGGGAATTCTGCTGTTGAGGAGAAAGTTAAATCTGAGGTTGCAACTCTTTGCGCCAAATATCCTCTTTACCCAAACCTTTAAGCTTTGACTTGGGGACGTAAATGTCCCCTTTTCTTTATCATCTACTGATATTTCTCTCTTTCAGACCCTACTATATCAGATAGGTTCGATTTATGTTGCTTTGACAACATTTCGCTTATTCCTTTGTTTATTTTTGTCACTAACCCCATGCCATTATAAACTAGGCCGGTGTAGAGCTGCACTGCAGAGGCACCGGCTAGTAGTTTTACATATGCATCCTCAGCAGAAGCAATGCCACCGACACCTATTAATGGGACTTTTTTGTCCAGGCGTGCCGATAAATTTGCAAGCACCCATGTAGATTTGGAAAATAGCGGTCTGCCAGATAATCCTCCATGTTTATTATTTACATCACTTTGCAGTCCTTGATGATCTACCGTTGTGTTTGTTGCGACAATTGCATCAATTTGCATTTTCAAAGCAATTTCAGAAATATCATCAATTTGATTTAAGGTTAGATCTGGAGAAATTTTTAAAAAAACAGGCACCTTATTTTCTAAATTTTCACGGGAGGTCATAACTTCATCAAGTAGATCATTTAAGGAATTTTTTTCCTGAAGATTTCTTAAATTTTCCGTGTTTGGACTGCTTACATTAACTGTTGCAAAATCAACAAAAGGCCCACAGCACTGCAAAACTTTGACATAGTCTTTTATTCTATCATCACTATTTTTATTTGCCCCCAAGTTTACTCCAACAATTCCTTTTGTCGAACGCCTTGCAAGCCTCTCAGATATAATATCCATTCCTAAATTATTAAAACCAAATCTATTTATAACCGCCTGATCTTTCGGCAATCGGAATAACCTCGGCTTGGGATTGCCGGGTTGGCCTTTGGGCGTAACTGCGCCTACTTCAATAAAACCAAACCCACATTTTAGCAACGGATCAACTGCCTCTGCATTTTTATCAAAGCCAGCCGCTAAACCTACTGGACTATCAAGCTCCAAACCACAAATTGATGTCTTTAAATTTTCAAAAACACTTGTCTTGGGTTTTGGAACCAAACCTAAATTGAGAGCTTTGATAGCTACATTGTGGGCAAATTCAGGGTTTGATAATCTTAATAGCTTTAAACCGGCACTTTCAAAAATGCTCATGAAATAATATCCGGAAACTTATGCAGCCCATCTATCTTAGGAAGATCATAACGGGCTTCAATATCTTTCAACGACAATTCGCGATAAAGATGAGGAAAAAGTTCACCTCCCCTTGAAATTTCCCACTTTAAATCCGGTTTTAAATTATCTGCATTACAAGAAAGAAGTATCAAATCCTTATCATCCTTAAAATGCTTTGCAGCTGTTTCTTTTACTTGGCTAGCCTTAGAGAAATGAATAAAACCGTCCATCACATCTATGGGGGCGCCATTAGTTTTACCCTGCGCTTCAAATTGCTGCCACTCTTCTATTCTGAAAAGCTTAAAAATAAACATGATTGCCCAATGACTAAATTTAAGAAAAAGGTCAAGTTGTCTACCAATAACTACTTTCAAAACATTTAGTAAATTCTATATTGATTTCTCTAAATTTGGATACTTTATTCCCAAAGTTATTCCACGGACGATAAATGAAATTAATAACGCCATCCAAAGACCAGTATTTTCAAAATTTGGAACCAAGATTACTAGAGATACAATATAAGCTATTAGACTGATAGCCATCATATTTCGCATATCTTTTGTTCGAGTTGCACCTATAAAAATACCATCCAACATCCAGGCTGATATCCCAAAGATTGGGACTAACACTACAAAAATGAGATAGCTTTTGGCCTGTAGTCTTACATCGTCTGCTGTTGTCATTAAGTCAATTAATCCAGGCCCCAGCAGAAAAAATACAATCGCCATTATCAAACACAAAACTGAGGCAAGTCTAGCGGAAGTCACCACACTAATGCGGAGTTTAGAACGATTTCTTTGACCTATAGCCTGTCCAACCAGAGTTTCAGCAGCGAAGGCAAAGCCATCTAATCCATGTGCAGTAATATGAAGGAATTGCAATAGTACTTGGTTAGCAGCCAATTTAGCATCTCCAAAATTTCCACCAAATAACAAAAAAGAAACAAATATTGCTTCCAACATTATTGAGCGAAGAAGAATATCAAAATTGATCAGGAGCATATTTTTAAGCCGAGCGGAGTCAAAAATAGTTTTAAACTTTGGCCATGATTGATCCTTGAAAAGGTCAAAACAAAGAAACAAGCCCACAACTAATGCTGAAACTTCTGCTATTGCCGTTGCTATCGCCACGCCTTCTATTCCCCAATTCAAGCCCAAAACGAACCAAACATCCAAAATGACATTTACTCCGTTCATAAAAAACTGAAGAATAAGAACGCTTTTGGTTCGCTCTAAAGCTATCAACCAACCTATAACCCCATATAAAGCGATTGCAGCTGGCGCACTCCATACTCTGATTAAAAAGTATTTTTCTGCTAATTCCTCAACTTCATTGGAAGCGGGGGATACCCAAAACCCTAGTTCAATCAATGGTTTTCGTAATAAAAATATAACTAAACCAGCACAAAACCCCAAAAATATTGCCCTTAAAAGATATGCACGCACTTCATTTTCATCGCGAGCGCCTAATGCTTGAGCTACCAGCCCAGTTGTTCCCATTCTTAAAAAGCCAAAAATCCAGTAAAAAGCAGTTATAATAATTGCTCCGACACCTACAGCAGCTACTGGAGCAGCTTTGCCTAGTTGACCGATTACTGCTGTATCCACTGCTCCTAATATTGGGACCGTAATGTTTGATAAGACGATTGGTACTGCAATCGCCAAAACCCTACGATTATTTATCTCCTGCGCCATTTGGGTTTATTTTAGTTTGGTTGGGGCATCAAAAAATGCCCTGTCCCTTGGGCAAACAATCTATCTCGATTATCCTGCCATGCCTCAACATGTACAGACGCATAACGCCTTCCCACTCTATTAACTTTAGCACGTGCATAAGAGTCTCTAGGGAGACCACTTCTCAAATAATCGACAGAAAAATCTATAGTCTTTGGAAGAGATAATATTTCTAAATCTATCAAATAATCAGCTTTTAGTTTAGGGTTTTCAATTTCCCGCCAGATTTGCATCCAACTTAGTTCAATAATCGCACTTATTTCCAAAAAAGCTGCGATAGAACCCCCATGTAATGCTGGAAGATTAGGATTGCCGACTAAGTCGTTCTTGAAAGGTAAAATAGCTGTAATCTCGTCTCCTCTTCTATCAAATTCCACACCAAGAAAGGAAATGTAAGGTATACTTTTAATTAACTTAGACAGTGCTTTATTTCTTCTCTTTTTGATTACAGCTACAGGCTCTGGAGATTTAATTGCCATGGTTTAACCGCCTGTCACAAATGCACCCGCTGCCATGGCAACGGGTTTTTCTTCGTTTTCATCCAAAGCAACGGCCCTCACAAATGCAACATTTTTTGTCAAATTATAGCAAGTAGCTACCGCTTTTATTTTCTGTTTTGGTGTTGCGGGCCGCATGTAATCAATTCTCAAATCTATAGTTGCAGTTGGACCTTTTTGATCTGGGTGTGACATTGCCGCTGCACCACAACATGTGTCTAAAAGAGAGAAAACAGCACCTCCATGAATTACTTCCGTCTTTGGATCACCTATTAATTTTTTATCGTAAGGCATACTCATCCCAACTTCACCATCCCCGATAAAGTCTATCTTCATGCCCAAACTTATAGAATGTGGAAGAACAGCAAAGAAATCTTCGACTGCTTTTTTTTTCTTTTCTAGCATTTTATTTTCAAAAGTTATTTAACTAACTCACCTTATAAGTAATTTAAGCAAACTGACCAGTTGCTTTAGTATAAGATATAACTATTTTAGAGCCAAAGGAACGGGATATATGGCTGATATTCGACTTACATTTAAAGAAATGTGTGCGAAGTTCGAGGTTACTCCGAGAACGCTTAGATACTATGAATATATCGAGCTTTTATCCCCTGAACGACAAGGACGCTCACGTTTCTATGGAGCGCGTGAATGTGCGCGAATGACATTGATATTACGCGGACGAAAATTCGGATTTCAACTCGAAGAGTTGCGCCAGTGGCTGTTAATTTACGACCAGGAGGGAACAGAGGCTCAAATGGAAGTATTCTTGGGGATGGCAGATCGTAAGCTAACAGAGCTAAAAGAACAACAAATACAGTTAGCTGAAACACTAGATGAACTAGAAAAACTACGCCAAACAACTCACCAAATGCTGAATAAAAACAAATGACGTAAAGTTCCTTTACGTCAACGTTAACTTTTATAAATCAAATTGGTAAAACTTTTCTTAACCTGTAATCAGGAGGTAAGTTTTGACCCAAGAATTTTGGACTATTCGAGAAATGTGTGATCAATTTGATGTCACACCGAGGACTTTGCGCTTCTATGAATCAAAAGAGCTTCTATTCCCGAAGCGCCAAGGCCAAAAGAGATTATTTACAAAAAAATGCAGAGGACGATTAAAGCTTATTCTGAGAGGAAAAAGATTTGGCTTTTCACTCGAAGACATACGTCAATTATTAGAAATGTACGATATGGGTGACCAGCAACAAACACAGCTTTTACGCACATACGAATTAGCTACAGATAAACTTACAGACCTGAAAAATCAGCGTGATGAAATAGAGGAAACCATCAAAGAACTACAGCAACAAATACAATGGGGTAAAGAGCTTATTAGTTCGATGGGTTTAGTAGAAAGAACATAATAGGGTGAAGTAATGTCAGAGTATAGAGCGCCGCTTAAAGACATGGAATTTATTTTGAACAATGTTTTAGAAGTGCAAAATTCAAAAATCCCAGGATATAAAGATCTAGATAATGAATTCCTGGTTAGTATTTTAAAAGAAGCAGGTAAAATTTGTTCTGATGTTCTGTTTCCTTTAAATCATATTGGAGATAGTGAAGGCTGCGTATTAGAGAACGGAGTGGTAAGAACTCCAAGTGGCTTTAAAGAAGCTTTTAACAAAATCCGAGAAGACGGATGGACAACTATTGATTGCGATACAGAATATGGAGGACAAGGCCTTCCATATATTTTGGGTACTGCTGTCGGCGAAATGATAGCATCTTCTAATATGGCCTTTGGGATGTATCATGGACTTACTCATGGTGCATATTCAGCGATCCATAGCCACGGCACAGATCAACAAAAATCAGAATATTTACCCAAATTAGTAACCTGTGAGTGGACTGGGACAATGAACCTCACCGAACCTCACTGCGGCACTGACTTGGGTTTAATGCGAACAAAAGCTGTACCGCAGGGTGATGGAACTTTTAAAATCACTGGTCAAAAAATATTTATATCGGCCGGAGATCATGATTTATCTGAAAATATAATTCATTTGGTGTTGGCTAAAATACCTGGCGGTCCTGAAGGTGTAAAAGGCATTTCTATGTTTATTGTGCCGAAAATTTTGGTCAACGAAGATGGGACATTAGGGGAACGTAATTCTTTATCTGTTGGGAAGATAGAAGATAAGATGGGTATCCATGGAAATTCTACTTGTGTGATGAATTATGATGAAGCGACAGGTTTTTTAATTGGAGCTGAACACAAGGGAATGCGGGCTATGTTCACAATGATGAATGAAGCCAGGCTGGGTGTCGGCTTGCAGGGATACTCACAGGCTGAAGTGGCTTTTCAAAATGCTGCTACTTATTCCAAAGAGCGCCTTCAAGGAAAAAATCTTTTCGGTAAGACTAATAAAGAAACTCCAGCAGATCCAATAATTGTTCACCCAGATATTCGAAGAAGCCTGATGGATCAAAAAAGTTTTGTCGAAGGGGCTCGCGCTTTTACCTACTGGGGTGCTCAATTAATAGACGCAGCTTCACGTTCAGATGATCAGTCTGCTAACGGATTAATAAGTTTGCTCACACCAGTTATTAAAGGGTTTTTGACAGATAAAGGCTTTGAAATGACTGTACAGGCACAGCAAATTTTTGGTGGGCATGGCTATATTGAAGAATGGGGTATGTCACAATATGTCCGCGACGCCCGTATTGCTATGATTTATGAGGGTGCGAATGGAATACAAGCTTTAGATTTAGTTGGAAGAAAACTACCTCAAGATAATGGAAAATATATTTTAGAATTCCTTGGACTTATTTCTAAATTTATCAAAGAAAATAAAGAATTAGATTCAGGTTTTCAAACGGAATTTCTGGACCCTCTTTCACAAGCTGTTTCCGATTTGCAATCTGCCGGAGAATACTTTTTGAGAAGCGGTCAAAAAAACCCATTAAATGTTTTAGCAGGTTCAAGTGATTTCATGCACCTATTTGGTCATGTGTGTTTAGGCTTCATGTGGGCAAGAATGGCTAAATCAGCACTTCACTGTCTGTCATCTGATTTGGATGACGCAGCGTTTTATGAGACAAAACTGAAAACGGGTAGATATTACATGAAGCGGCATCTACCGACAACTTCACTACACCTAACCCGCATCAAATCTGGAGCAGAGTGCGTCATGGCCCTTGAGCCAGAGGCCTTTTAATTCGAGGATATTGAGATGAGCCTATCGAACTGGATGACAGAAGAACATCAAATGTTGGAGTCTATGACATCAAAATTTATCGCCGAGGAGTGGAGCCCACAATTCGAGCGGTGGAGAAAGCAAGGTGAAATGGACCGTTCAACATGGCAGCAGGCAGCTGAACTCGGTTTGCTATGTCCATCAATTCCTGAAGAATATGGCGGTGTTGGTGGGGATTTTGGCCATGAGGCTGTAATTTTAATGGCTGCCAGCCGCGCAAATCTTGCCAGTTGGGGGCATGGAATTCATTCTGGCATTGTTGCTCACTATGTTCTTGCTTATGGAACGAGCGATCAAAAAAAACGATGGTTACCTAAGATGGTAAGCGGAGAATTAGTTGGCGCTTTAGCAATGACTGAGCCATCAGGGGGATCTGATGTACAATCTATAAAAACGCGCGCACTAAAAGAAGGAAATTCTTACAGATTAAATGGCCAGAAAACTTTCATAACCAATGGCCAACATGCGAATTTGGTAATTGTTGCTGCTAAAACAAATCCAGCAGAAAAATCAAAAGGAACATCTTTAGTTGTTGTTGAAACCGATAACGCAGAAGGTTTTTCTAGAGGGCGGAACTTAGAAAAAATTGGTACACATGCTAATGATACATCCGAGCTATTTTTCGAAAATGTAGAAGTACCTCCAGAGAATATTTTAGGAGGCGAAGAAGGGCAAGGATTCTATCAAATGATGGCTCAACTTCCGCAAGAAAGACTAATAATTGGATGTGGCGCAGTTGGCGCGATGGAAGGCGCAGTAGAACGAACAATTGAATATTGCAACGAGAGGGAAGCCTTTGGCGGTCCAATTATGCAATTCCAAAATACACGTTTCAAGCTAGCTGAATGTCAAACTAAGACCACCGTAGCTCGCGCATTTTTGGATAATTGTATCGAAGAACATTTGCTTGGAAAGCTTACGGTAGAAAAAGCAGCTATGGCTAAATACTGGCTTTCTGATACGCAAGGTGAAGTTTTAGATGAATGTCTCCAATTGCATGGTGGTTATGGCTATATGCAAGAATATGACATAGCAGAGATGTGGACCGACGCACGGGTTCAACGTATCTACGGAGGTACAAATGAAGTCATGAAAGAGTTAATCTCGAGGAAATTTAGTAAAGCACGATTTTAAGCTAGGAATATTATGAAATTATATTGTTTTGGAGAAAGTGGTCATTCATATAAAGCTGCACTTGCACTGCAACTCGCAGAAATAGATTGGACACCAATATTTGTTGATTTTTTCAATGGGGAAACGCGGAGTGACCAGTATCGAAATCAGGTAAACGAAATGGGCGAAGCGCCCGTTTTGGTAGATGGAGATATAAAATTAACCCAATCAGGGGTAATACAGAATTACCTTTATAATAAAACAGGAAAACATGGCGGTAAAGACGAGGCAGAAAAATTAGAAATTCTTCGATGGATTTTGTGGGATAACCACAAGTTATCTTCTTTTGCAGGTAATACGAGATTTTTAATGAATTTTTTTCCTAAAGATAAACGCCCCCAACCAGTTATTGATTTTAACCTAGCGCGTTTGAAGAGCTCATATGGAATTCTTGAGAACGCTTTAACTGATAAAGATTTTCTCGTCGGAAATAACATCAGTCATGCAGATATGACATGTTGTGCCTATCTGTATTATCCAGAACCATTTGGCTTTGAACGTGACGATTGGCCCAATATAGATAGATGGCTTGAAAATATATCGACGATACCTGGTTGGCAGCACCCCTATGATTTAATGCCAGGAAATCCATCTGAACGAGCTTGAGGGAAGAAAATGAAAGGTTAGCGCTCTTAATCTTTCTGTTACTGCGATAGATGCAATCGCATCTCGCAATGGATTGGAAGGGCACGCAATAGAAGATGTAATATGGGGAAATGTAACTCAAGTCGGGGAACAGGGAGCATGCCTAGCAAGAACTGCGGTTTTAGCCTCTAATCTAGATGAATCCATCCCCGGGCTTTCTATAAATAGATTTTGCGCGTCTGGCTTAGAGTCGGTAAACCTAGCTGCCAATCAGATAGCTGGAGGTTCAGGTGATGGCTACATAGCAGGCGGAGTAGAAAGCATGAGCCGCACTCCTATGATGAGCGACGGTGGAGCTGTTGGAGTTGATCCATCATTTACATTTGATAATTACTTTGTTCCTCAAGGAATTGGTGCTGATATAATTGCCACGCAGTATGGGTTCGACCGCGACGCAGTTGATGAATATGCAGTAGAAAGCCAAAAACGCGCCAAATCGGCATGGGACAAAGATTATTTCTCAAATTCCGTTGTTCCTGTACGGGATGTTAATGGCTTAATGATTTTGGACAAAGACGAATACATGAGACCAGGTACTGACATGCAAACTTTAGGTGCACTTAAACCTGCATTCAAAGAGCAAGGTGAATTAATGCCTGGTTTCGACAAAGTGGCAATAATGAAATATCCACACCTAGAAAAAATAAATCACGTCCATCATGCAGGAAACAGCTCTGGAATTGTCGACGGATCAGCAGCTATTTTGCTTGGAAATCGAGAGTTTGGGGAAAAGTGGGGTCTAAAACCTCGGGCGAAAATTAAAGGTACAGCTAAAATAGGAACAGATCCAACAATCATGCTTACTGGACCTCTGAATGCGACAGAAAAAGTTCTTGCCGAAACTAAACTGAAAATAAACGATATTGATCTTTTTGAAGTGAACGAAGCCTTTGCTTCGGTCGCACTTTTATTTTTGCAGGCATTTGATGCTGACGCCACAAAAGTAAATCCAAATGGAGGAGCAATAGCCATGGGTCACCCTCTCGGCGCGACAGGGACGATGATCTTGGGAACATTGCTGGATGAACTTGAAAGAACTGACAAAGAGCTTGGTCTTGCCACTCTCTGCGTTGCCTCTGGAATGGGCGCTGCAACCGTAATTGAGCGGGTATAAGGAAGTTAAAAATGAATTCTGACTTTTCAATCAGTGTTGATGATCAAGCAATCGCAACAATAACTTGGGATTGCGAAAAAAAATCAATGAATGTTCTTAGTTTTGAGGCTCTCGAAACATTAGAAAAATTAATTGATCAAGTTATAAATGATGATCAAATAATTGCCGGAATAATAACTAGCGGAAAAAAAGATTTTGCTGCTGGAATGGATTTGAATGTTCTAGCACAGCTGAAGCAAAGTGCAGGAGAAAATCCAGCTGAAGGAGTATTCAACGGCGTAATGAAAATGCATTCAGTTTTGAGAAAAATTGAATTAGCCGGCATGGATCCAAAGACCAAAAAAGGTGGAAAACCTATCGTATCGGTACTACCTGGAACGGCCTTAGGCATTGGTTTGGAAATTCCTTTATCTACTCATAGGGTTTTTTCAGCAAATAATCCAAAAGCAAAAATTGGATTACCTGAAATTCTTGTAGGACTATTCCCCGGGGCTGGTGGAACAACTAGATTAGTAAGAAAACTTGGAGCAATGGCTGCTTCTACTTATTTGTTAGAAGGTAAAACCGTCGCACCTGATAAAGCACTGGCAGCAGGAATTATTGATCAGGTTGACGATGATCCAATAAAGGCAGCGCGTCAATGGGTGCTTAATGCTTCGCAAGCTGACTTAATTAAGCCTTGGGATCAAAAAGGATATAAAATTCCTGGTGGAACACCTTATACTCCAAATGGCTTTATGACTTTTGTTGGGGCGTCAGCAATGATCAATGGGAAAACGCAAGGAGCATTCCCTGCCGCAAAAGCATTATTGAGTGCTGTATATGAAGGCGCTCTAGTACCTTTTGATTTAGCGCTGAAAGTAGAGGCAAGGTGGTTTACAAATGTGATAATGAACCCATCGTCTTCGGCGATGATAAGAAGTTTGTTTATCAATAAATCAGCTCTGGAAAAAGGGGCTGTGAGGCCAAAAGATATTAGTGATCAATCTGTTAAGAAACTCGGAGTTCTAGGAGCTGGAATGATGGGAGCAGGGATCGCTTTAGTTTCCGCTCAAGCAGGTATTGAAGTTGTATTGATAGATCAAACACAAGAGGCTGCCGATAGAGGAAAAAACTTTGCTGAGAAGCATTTAGATAAAGGTATAAAATTAGGAAAAACTACTCAGAAACAAAAAGAAAGTGTCTTATCAAATATTTCACCAACCAATGATTTAAATTTACTGTCGGACGTTGATTTAATTGTAGAAGCAGTTTTTGAAGATCCAAAAATTAAGGCTGAGATAACTCAAGAAGTAGAAGGTATAATTCCTAAACACTGCATTTTTGCATCCAACACTTCTACGTTGCCAATAACAGATTTGGCCACAGCCTCTTCTAGGCCCGATCAATTTATAGGAATCCACTTTTTCAGCCCTGTTGAGAAAATGCGCTTAGTGGAGATCATTCGAGGTAAAGAAACAAATAATACAGCCGTCGCAAAAGCTTTAGATTTTGTAAGACAGATTAAGAAAACACCTATTGTTGTGAACGATGCTAGGTTTTTTTATGCAAACAGATGTATAATCCCATATATCAATGAAGGGATTAGAATGGTCGCTGAGGGTATCCCGCCAGCTATGATCAATAATGCGGCGCAGATGCTTGGTTTTCCTGTAGGGCCTATTCAACTTGTCGATGAAACTTCAATTGATCTTGGTGCCAAAATAGCTAGAGCCACAAAAGCCGCAATGGGCAAGGATTATCCAGATGACGCTGTAGATGAAGTTATATTCTGGATGGAAGAAAATGGTAGACTAGGTCGAAAATCAAAGGCAGGTTTTTTCGATTATGACGAGAAGGGAAAACGAACTGGTTACTGGCAAGGTTTGAAAGAAAAATACCCTTATTCAAAAAAACAACCAAGTCTCCAAGATGTTCAACATCGCCTGATGTTTGTTCAAGTTCTTGAGGCGGTTCGAGCATTAGAAGAAGGCGTTTTGATGGATATACGCGAGGGTGATGTCGGGGCAATTTTAGGTTGGGGATTTGCACCTTGGTCTGGAGGTCCTTTGAGTTGGTTAGACATTCTCGGAACCGCTTATGCTACAGAAAGATGTAAGGAACTTTCCTCTGAATATGGAAATAGGTTCGAGCCCCCTGCTCTACTCTTGGAAATGAGCAGAACAGGTGAGGAATTTTATACTCGGTTTGGACACAGTTAACTTTTTGAAAATCTTTGGGAAGCCATTAACAACCAAAAACGTCAAATTCAAAACCCCAGTAGATATAATCTTTGTTGATTAAGGTCGAAGGACTTCACATTATATTTGAATTCAGATTAGTATTTAGTTGTAAAGATTTTAAACACGGAGATTTTCATGGGCTGGATGTCTGACGAGTCAGGACTTGAAAAAAATGAAGCGAATTACGCACCCCTTACGCCATTGTCGCACCTAAGACGAGCTTCAACTGTATTTTCAGATAGAACTGCTGTAATTTATGGCTCTCACCGAAAAAATTACTATGAGTACTACCAGCGCTGTTCCCAACTTGCTAGCGCGCTGGAAAAAATTGGAATTAAGCCTGGTGACGTTGTGGCAACTGTTTTACCAAATATACCAGCTCAAGCTGAAGCTCATTTTGGTGTTCCCGCATGTGGAGCGGTTTTAAATACTATTAATACGCGCTTAGATTTAAACACAATTACATATATTTTTGAACATGGCGGAGCCAAATTGGTTTTTGCAGATACACAATTTTTATCAGTTGTAGAAGATGCAATCGCAAAGCTAGAAGGCCCGAGGCCAACTTTAATCGAAGTACCTGATGAATTTGCAGGCTTTCCAGCAACAGGAAAGTACGAGACATATGAACGTTTTTTAAAAACTGGCAATGTGCATTTTGATTGGATTATGCCGCAAGACGAGTGGGAGAGTTTAGCTCTTAATTATACATCTGGAACCACAGGAAAGCCTAAAGGTGTAGTTTATCATCACAGGGGAGCATATTTGATGACGATGGGTACCATCGTTAGCTGGCGGATGACTTTAAACCCTGTATTTATGGCGATAGTTCCACTTTTTCATTGCAATGGGTGGAACCATACATGGATGATGCCAGTGCTAGGCGGATCTCTCGTTTGTTGTAGAGATATTACGTCTCAAGCAATCTATGATGCAATAGCTGATGAGGGCGTTCAATACTTTGGCGGAGCGCCTATTGTATTAAATATGATAGTTAACACAAACGACACCGAACGCCGTGAATTTGACCATACAGTGGAGGTTTTTACCGCTGGAGCACCACCAGCACCTGCCACTTTACTGAAGATAGAAAAATTAGGTTTTAATGTTACACAGGTTTACGGACTAACAGAAACTTATGGCCATGTTACAGAATGTTATTGGGAAAACCAAAAGTGGTCCGAACTAGAAGGAGAGCAGCGCGCTGCAATCAAAGCTAGACAAGGTGTAGCCTTTCCCATGATGGAACACATCACAGTTATGGATCAGTCAATGTCGGAAGTCCCCAAAGACGGTAAAACACAAGGGGAAATCATGATACGCGGAAATTCAGTAATGAAAGGTTATTTTAAAAACAAGGAAGCAACTAAAGAGGCATTTGAAGGAGGTTATTTTCATTCAGGCGATATTGCTGTCCACCACTCTGATAGTTACATCCAAATTGCTGATCGTGCGAAAGATATTATTATTTCTGGAGGTGAAAATGTAAGCTCAGTAGAAGTTGAGGGATGCCTGATGGCTCATCCTGCGGTTTCATTATGTGCTGTCGTCGCTAAACCAGATGAAAAATGGGGCGAAGTTCCCTGCGCTTTTATAGAATTATTAGATGGAGCAAATGCCACCGAAGAAGAATTAATAGCCTTCGCTAGAGAGAAGTTGGCCGGTTTTAAAACACCAAAGAAAATAATCTTCCAAGAGCTACCCAAAACGAGCACTGGTAAAATCCAGAAATTTGAACTACGCAAATCATTTGGATAATTTATTGCTCAAAACTTCCCAAAATCAAATTATTTGATGACAGCACTGGACAAATATCAACGGATTGAAGCGTTGGGGCTATGGCGAGCTGACAATGTTTCACAGAGAAAAGATGTCCTTATTTCAATTGGTGAAACAACTCTTTTAATAAGTGATATGCAAGAACAGCCACTAGCACATTGGTCACTTGCTGCTATAGAAAGAGCAAACCCCGGAAACTTCCCAGCAATCTATCACCCAGACGGAGATCATGAAGAAAGCTTAGAGCTGAATTACTCTGAAAAAGAAATGATCGAAGCCATAGAAAAGTTGCGAACTGTTATTGCGCGCAGACGTCCTCATCCTGGAAGGTTACGCACGGGAATATTTTTGGGCATTTTTTCAGTAGTTTTGTTAACTTTAGTATTTTGGATGCCCCAGGCTATTAGAAATTATACTGCGGAAATCTTACCCGAAGTTAAGCATGTAGAGATAGGAAATAATCTTTTCGAACATATGAAGAGAGTTACTGGTCCAGCCTGTGAGGCTGATTTTTCAAAAACCTCTCTTAAATTACTAAGTGAGAGATTATTTGATGGAAAAAATGTAATTTTTATTGTCCCAGATGGAATAAAAACGACAATAAATCTACCTGGTAATATTTTACTAGCTAACCGCAATCTGGTCGAAGACTTTGAAGACCCAGACGTACTCGCAGGGTACCTAATCACAGAAAAAATTAGATCAAAAACTTTTGATCCAATTGAAGAAATGCTCCAAAATATGAGTTTAATCAGTACATTTAGGCTTCTTACAACCGGGTTAGTCAAAAAGGAAACTTTGATGGACTACGCTGACTATCTTGTGACTAAGCCTCAGGAAACAATACAATCAGCAGAGATAATTAGAACATTTCACGAAAAACAATTGAGCCTTATACCTTATGCCGAAGCTATCGATATTACCGGAGAAGGATCACTTGATTTAATTGAAGCGGAAGAAATTAGGACATCACCAGTAAAAACAAGTCTGCCTGATGCAAACTGGGTATCTCTACAAAATATATGTGGTGGCTAGTCCAACTAATAAGTTTAAAAAAATATCCTAAGTAAATCTATTTTGTACCATACATTCGATCACCAGCATCACCCAAACCTGGAACTATATAACCATTCGAATTTAAATGGCTATCCACAGCAGCAGTTACAATTGGAACATCAGGATGTGCTTCCTCCATTCGTTTAATACCCTCGGGAGCTGCTAATAGGCAAAGAAACCTAATATTTTTTGCACCTGATTTTTTAAGTAAATCTATAGCCGCAGCGGATGAATTACCTGTTGCTAACATCGGATCAACTGCAATTACCATTCGGTTTTCTAATCCATGAGGTACTTTATAGTAATACTGTACGGGCTGAAGAGTTTCTTCATCTCTATATAGCCCAACAAATCCGACCCGAGCTGATGGGACCAACTCTAAAACGCCATCTAAAAGCCCGTTACCCGCTCGGAGGATGGAAATAAGAGCTAATTTCTTTCCATCCAGTGTCGGCGCATCCATTTCCTCTAAAGGCGTCTCAATCTTTCTTTTAGTCATTGGTAAATTTCTAGTGATTTCATAGGCCAGAAATTGACTAATTTCTCGCAGAAGCTGTCTAAATTCTACCGTTGAAGTAGTCTTTTTTCTCATTAATGTCAGTTTATGTTGTACTAGGGGATGATCAACGACAGTAAGATGCTGTACCATAATTTACCTTTCAAAATTCAATAATTAAGAATGATACTAAGGGTCTTCAATTGCAACCCCCAAGTGACTGGAAGCTAGAGCTGCAATGACATTTAAATCAATTTCAGATTGAATTAAATTAGCTTTGCCGTGCAAAAGTATTGGGACTTGTTCTCTTGTATGATCCGTGCCAGACCAAGTTGGATCATTTCCATGATCCGCAGTAATAATAAGCAAATCATCTTCCAATAAATTTTTAACTACTGATGCTATACCGTTATCGAACCATTCTAGTGCTTTGGCATATCCAAGGGGATCCCGTCGGTGTCCATACAGACTGTCAAATTCAACAAAATTAGCAAATATTAGAGATCCATTGTCTGCAAAATGTGTATGTTCTTCCAATTGCTGCATAAGATCGGCATCAGAGCCTGTTACATTAAAATCAATGTTTCGCATTGAAAAAATATCTCCTATCTTTCCAATCGAATAAGTTTTTCCACCCGCAGCTTTAACCCAGTCAATTAGAACTGGGCTTGGCGGGAGCATAGCATAATCCTTGCGATTTTTTGTTCTTCTCCACCCTTCATCTTTAGAACCCAAAAATGGTCGAGCTATAACACGCCCAATATTCAGACTGTGAATCATAGGTGATAATTTTTCACATAGCTCATAGAGTCTATCTAGTCCAAAAGCAGTTTCATGTGCTGCTATTTGGAAAACACTATCAGCAGATGTATAACAAATCGGCATTGAAGTCTCGACATGCAACTGCCCAAATTCCTCGATTATTTCAATACCAGATGCGTGCTTATTACCGAGAATTCCGTTAACTCCAGATATTTCACAAATCGACTTTATGATCTCTTTAGGGAAAGAATTTGTTTTTTCTGTAAAGTAATGCCAGTCCCATGTAACCGGCAATCCTGCGATTTCCCAATGGCCCGATGGGGTGTCTTTTCCTTTAGAAGTTTCACGACCGACTGCCCAATTTGCATTGTTTGAAACAGGCAAGTCCGGATGTTCTATCCCAACAGAATGGAAGATAGCTGAACCCAAGCCAAGAGAATTTAGTTGGGGCAACTTTAGTGGACGACCTAACTTTTCCATATATTGTGCAATATGCAGAACGGTATTTGACCCAAAGTCTGAAATCTCTCCATTAAAATATTTATCTGCATCTGGCGCACCACCGATTCCAACCGAGTCCATAACAACTAGAAATACTCTTGGCATTTAGATTATCTCTTTAAGGAAAAGTGAATTAGGACTTTTTTTAGTTGCTGAAATTATTGCTGCATCTTGAACGCTTTTAATTACCATTTGAGCAATATCTGTTCTCGACGCATGTACGCGAGCAATTATGTCACCTTGATGCAAATATGACCCTAACGGTCGAATTTGATCTAATCCCACTGAAGGATCAACTATATCGGTTTGAACACGCCTTCCACCTCCTAGAGCAACAATTGTATTGCCTAAATCATGTCCACGCCAAGCAGTTAAATAACCCGATTTCACCGAAGGAATCTCAAGTATAACGGTCGCCTCTGGCAGATATCTATCCCAGTCATCTGTAAATTTTATGGGCCCACCCAGTGACGCTATCATTCGTCCAAAGGTTTCGATTGCTTTACCGTTTTGAATCAAATCTTCAAATTTTTTCTCAACGTTTTTTCCACCAATATTATGTTGCTTAGCTAAAAAAGAAGCTAATTTTACTGAAACTTCAGCCAACTTACTATCTTTGGTCTGCCCACTTAGCACTTTCATTGCCTCACGAACTTCTACAGCATTACCCATGGCCGAAGCTAATGGTTGAGACATATCACTTATTATCGCAGAGGTTTTGCATCCAGCGTGATTACCAGTTTCAACTAATGAGTTGGCCAACGTCTCAGCGTCTTCTAAATTTGTCATAAAAGCACCAGAGCCACACTTAACATCTAAAACTAAACCATCCAAACCAGCCGCTAATTTTTTTGATAAAATTGATGCTGTAATTAGATCGAGACTATCAACTGTCGAAGTAACATCTCTGATACCATAAAGGCGCCTATCAGCTGGTGCTATATCGTTATTAGCACTGACAATTGCACAACCAACTTCTGCAACAAGACCCTTAAATTTATTGACGTCGATGTTCACACTAACGCCGGGTATTGCTTCCATCTTGTCCAATGTACCACCGGTATGACCCAACCCACGACCTGAAATCATAGGGACATAAATGCCAGATGCTGCAAGCAAAGGAGCCAATACCAAAGAAACACAATCGCCCAGACCGCCCGTGGAATGCTTATCAAGAACGGGACCATCGAGATCCCATGAAAGAATTTCTCCACTATCCCGCATAGAAAGCGTTAAATCTTTCCGGCCCTGAATATCCAAACCCTTGAGACAAACAGCCATTGCAAATGCTGCAGCCTGTACATCCGAGACCGAACCATCGGCAAGCCCGTTACAAAATTTTTTTAAATCTGAATTTCCAGGTGTTTGACCCAATTTAACAAGGGATATTATTTCGCTCGGTTGCAATTCTTAGTCCATATGATCTTTTGTGAATACTCCCGGTAATAAATCTTTCACCGTGAACTTTTCTTCATCGCCAGCCAAGTTTGACAAGGTTACGATAACATCTGGATCAGCGAATTCAGCAATCTTTTGGCGGCAACCGCCACAAGGAGGTACAGGCTTGGGTCCGTTAGCAATAACATATACTTCCATAATTTTGCTTTCGCCAGAAGCGATCATAGCAGCAATAGCACCAGCTTCTGCACAAGTTCCTTCAGGGTAGGCCACATTCTCTACATTAACACCGCAATAAACATTACCATTTCCAGATTTTATAGCTACCCCAACCTGAAATTTAGAATATGGCGCATAAGCGTTTTTTTGAACTTGTAAAGCTGCTTCTCTTAGCATGTTATCTAATCCTGTTTAACAAGAAACACATTATGAATTAAACTAACTGTGTGCAATAATTTATATTTTTATAGTATTTTATCATTTTTTCAGTTTAGTTTTATTCAGAATTAGAGTAATATTAAATTTAGTTTAACGTTAAACTATATTGTGGGGATGGATGGCTAAGAACTCAAAAGACATACTGCGAAAGGCTGCTTTAGATTACCATGCACAGCCAAAACCCGGCAAATTAGAGATCAGAGCCACAAAGCCTATGGCAAACGGAAGAGACCTTGCACGAGCCTACTCTCCAGGCGTCGCCGAGGCTTCAATTGCAATTGATAATAATCCTGATGATGCTACCAAATATACCTCCCGTGCTAACTTGGTCGCTGTTATAACTAACGGATCAGCGGTCCTTGGTTTGGGAAATATTGGCGCCTTAGCTTCTAAGCCCGTCATGGAAGGTAAAGCTGTCCTTTTTAAAAAGTTTGCTGATATTGATTGTTTTGACTTAGAAATAAACGAGAGTGATCCCAAGAAACTTGCAAACATCATTTGCGCCCTCGAACCAACCTTTGGGGCTGTAAATCTGGAAGATATCAAAGCACCAGATTGTTTTGAGGTTGAAAAAATTTGCCGAAGCAAAATGAACATTCCTGTATTTCATGATGATCAACATGGAACAGCAATAGTAGTATGTGCCGCAGCAAAAAATGCACTCTTAGTGGCTAATAAACAGTTTAATGACATTAAGATCGTCTCCACTGGGGGAGGGGCTGCAGGAATTGCATGCCTGAATATGCTGGTCAAGTTGGGTGTAAAGAAAAAAAATATATGGCTATGTGATATTAATGGGTTGGTCTATGAGGGCAGAACCACTGATATGAATGCTGAAAAAGCTGCATTTGCTCAAAAAACTGATCTAAGGTCTTTAGATGAAGTAATCGAAAATGCTGATATGTTTCTAGGCTTATCAGGGCCTAATATCTTGACCTCTTCAATGATAAATAAAATGAGCGCAAAGCCAATTATTTTTGCATTAGCAAATCCAAGTCCAGAAGTGATGCCCGACATTGCGCGTAAAGCGGCTTCAGACGCAATCATTGCAACAGGGCGGAGCGACTTTCCCAATCAAGTAAATAATGTTCTCTGTTTTCCTTTTATTTTTCGCGGGGCATTAGACGTAGAAGCGACAGAAATTAATGATGAAATGCAACTCGCTTGCATCGATGCGATAGCAGAAATTGCCAGGAAAACTACAAGCGCCGAAGCGGCAGCGGCTTATCAGGGGGAAGCACTAACTTTTGGCCCAGAATACTTAATCCCCAAGCCATTTGATCCAAGACTATCTGTAGTCGTTTCAAGCGCTGTAGCCCAAGCAGCTATGAGAAGCGGTGTAGCAAAAAAACCAATTGCGGATCTAGAAAACTATAAAGACAAATTGAAAGAGGGTGTTTTTAAGTCTGCGCTTCTAATGCGTCCAGTTTTTGAGGCAGCAAAAAAGGTTAAAAGAAGGATTGTTTTTGCCGAAGGCGAGGATGAGCGTGTACTTAGAGCCGCTCAAGCCATTTTAGAGGAAACTAGTGAGCAGCCCATTCTTATTGGCCGACCATCCGTACTAGAACAGCGGTGTGAACGACTGGGTCTAGTCATAAGGCCAAACATTGATTTTGAAATAGTTAATCCAGAAGACGATCCACGTTACAGAGATTATTGGACTAGTTATCATGAAAAAATGAGCAGGCGTGGGATCACCCCTGACTTGGCGAAAGCGATAATGAGGACTAACACTACAGCAATTGCCGCAGTCATGGTCCATCGAGGTGAAGCGGATAACTTGATTTGCGGGACATTTGGCGAATACAGATGGCACCTAAAATATGTGGAACAAGTTTTGGGGGCTCCAGATTGTATTCCTCATGGAGCACTTTCGATGATGATACTCGAAGATGGTCCACTCTTTATCGCCGATACGCATATTAATACAGAACCAACACCAGAGCAGATTACACTGTCCGTTTTGGGCGCAGCAAGGCACGTGCAACGGTTTGGAGTGAAACCGGTCATAGCATTATGTGCTCGCTCACAGTTTGGGAACCTCGAAGGTGGGACTGGAGAGCGAGCGAGAGCAGCTTTAAAACTCCTTAATGAGATGAACTTAGACTTCCAGTATGATGGAGAGATGAATATTGATACAGCTTTAGATCCAGTTTTAAGGGATCGTATTCTTCCAGCTAATCGCCTTACTGGAGAGGCAAATGTTTTGATTTTTGCTCATGCAGATGCAGCTTCTGGAGTAAGAAATATTATAAAAATGAAAGCTGGAGGTCTAGAAGTTGGCCCAATATTGATGGGCATGAAAAATAAAGCTCATATTGTGACACCTTCTATAACCGCCCGTGGACTTTTAAATATGGCAGCAATCGCAGGTACGCCAGTAACCGATTATGAGTAAAACGGGCAAGTTATGACACCTGATAAAACAAAAATCCGTAATGCTGCCACGATTATTGTTGTTCGCAATAAAAAGAAAAACCCATCTGTTCTCATGGGACAAAGAGGCATTAATGCAGCCTTTATGCCGTCAAAATTTGTTTTTCCTGGTGGAGCAGTAGATGATGAAGATCTTTTAATAAATTTTGAAAATCCAATTAATGATGTCTGTAAAGCTAGACTTAAAAAAGAAAATAAAAATGGGCAATGGAATGCTCTTGTATCAGCTGCCATTCGAGAACTTTTTGAAGAAACAGGTCAGATTATTGGTGTAAAGCGGGAATGGTTAGAAGCACCCAATAATTGGGAAGAATTTGCCAAAACTGGGCATGTGCCCGATGCGTCAAAGATGCACTTTGTTTTTCGCGCGATTACCCCACCTGGGAGACCTAGACGGTTCGATGCACGCTTTTTTTTGATCGAAGCAGAAGAACTTAAAACCAATTTGGACGACTTTAGCATGGCTTCCGATGAACTATCTCATCTGCAGTGGATACCTATCAAAGATACGAAAAAATTTGACCTGCCATTTATAACACAAGTGGTCCTAGCCGAGATCACTGGTAATTTAGCAAATACCGGTTCTCCAAAACGCGTACCTTTTTTTCAGAATACAACAGAAGAAAGCCTCATTTATTATATCAATGAAGGCGATGGTTAATTAAACAACTAAAATTAAACCTAATGCACTGATCCCGATTAGTAACATTCCTAATATCTCTCTGTTAAGAATTCGTTCTTTGAAAAATAGAGTGGTTATCAATAAACTGAAAATTAGCTCTATTTGGCCTACAGCTTTAACATAAGCTGCGTTTTGAAGCGTAAAAGCTGTGAACCAAAAAAATGATCCACCAAGGCTTGTTACCCCTACCCAAAACCCTTTTTTACGTTCAAGCCAAACTAACTTTATCTGTCCTGGCTCAAATAGAGCTAGCCAAATTGTCATTACAAAACTTTGCGACAAAATAACGATCAATAAGGTAAAGCCAGCGCGGAGATAGACTAAGTCTGACACCACACTTAGGGTCGCGCTTCTGTAACAAACAGCCGATATCGCAAAAAGCAATCCTGATAATAAGCCATATACAGCAGACTTATTTAAAATACTAAAATTAGAGCGATCAACTGATGAAACTTTTTTACTAAGAAAAAATACTCCTGCGCCACCTAAACAAATTAAAAACATCGAAATTGTAGAAACGCCTTCACCAATTAATATCAGACCTACAAGCGCAGTAAGAATGACTTCTGTCTTTTTGAGGGTAATACCAACTGCAAAGTTTCTAGATTTAAATACAAGTATAACACAGACGGTTGCCAATATCTGCGCAAGTCCCCCCCCCACTGCAAATAGTAAAAATTGGCTCTCTAAATCTGGAATAGAAACGTTTGTTAATAGTAAAAAAATTAAACTAAATAAAACAATCCAGGGCGCCGCAAAAATAAACCTTGAATAAGTCGCTCCTAGTGGAGAGAGGTTTCCATCAGCTAGAATTTTTTGAAGCGTAAATCTTATCGTTTGAAAAGATGCTGCACATAGTGTCGCTATTATCCACAATTCTGGAGCCATAATTTTACTCGAAATAAAAAAGTTCGAACAACATTGTGCGATCCAACTATACTAAAATGGCATTGGCACTTCTTTGTGCGCGTTATCGATATCAACTAGACAATCTTCTGAAATTTCAACATCTTTTGACCCTAGTATATGCGATAGTTGTGCTACATTGGTAGCTCCTATTATCGTAGAACACATAAAAGGGCGGCTTGAGCACCAGGCGATAGATAAGTGAACAGGATCAATTTGATATTTAGCACCTATCTCCATATATCTATCTACTGCAGCCCAAACTCTATCTGTTACCCGACCGCCAAGCTCAGGCGAAATTGATTTGCGTGAATCTGCTGGAACTTTGTTATTTTGATACTTACCCGTGAGCAATCCAGCAGCGAGTGCTGAAAAGGCTAGCAAGCCAACATCTTCATTTAAACTCAATTCTGCTAAGTCTGTATCGTAGAGCCTACAAAGCAAAGAATACTCGTTCTGAATTGTTTGCACGCGTGGTAAAGAGTTTTCTTCTGATAGCCGCAACCATTGAGCCGTTCCCCAGGCGCTTTCGTTAGATAATCCAAAGTACCTAATATTGCCTTTCTGTACCTGAGTCTCTAACACTCTCAAACATTCCATCATATTATCAATTGTTTTTTGTTTATTTTGAGAACTTGGATCATAATTCCAATTTTTTCTAAACATATATGAACCACGGTTTGGCCAATGGAATTGGTAAAGATCTATATAATCTGTCTGCAGCCTCTTAAGACTATCTTCGATCGTTTGTTCAATAGTATCTCCTGAGATTGGGACGCCATTTCTGACATGTTTTAAGCCTTCCCCCGAATGTTTCGTTGCAAGAATGTAGTCAGAGCGTCGACCAGCGTTCAAGATATTCCACCTGCCAATAAACTCTTCAGTTTTTCCTATTGTTTCTTTAGAAATTGGATTTACAGGATACATTTCAGCTGTATCTATAAAATTTATTCCCGACGCGAGCGCCAAATCTAGTTGCTTATGGGCATCAATTTCATTTGTTTGAGTTCCAAATGTCATTGTGCCTAGGCATAATTCCGAAACTAAAATTCCAGTTCGCCCTAAAGGTTTCTTTTTCATTATTAAATCCTTTTAACCTTAAAAGGTGTACACTCTGCCGAACAAGATTGAAAAGAACAAAATTACAAATAATTCTATTGAGAACAAAACAGGAACATATTAATTTAAAGCCATGAACTTGAGTCGTTTAGAATATAATGAAACCCATCCCGATAGTGGCATAAAACTATTACCACAGGCCTCTTTAGCTTGGAACCGTGTTCATGAATGCAAAGGTGCATCTAAAATAATTTTTGCCTTGTGGTTGGCACAAAAAGTAAAGGGGACAATACTTTGGATAAACGAAGCCCATAATCAACAAACTTTAAATCCTGATGGAATATATCCATATGTAAATCCAGCACAGTTTTTATTTGCCAATATACGTCGTAAAGAAGATATTTTATGGTGTACAGAAGAAGCAATGCGTTATGCGGCTTGCCCTTTAATTATAGTAAATATTTCCTCGTTTAATCCAGGTTTAACACCAATTCGTCGCATAAACTTAGCTGGTGGAAAAACAAAAGAAAATGTAATGGTAATCCTTTTAACATCAGACAAATATGAAGGTGTCCAAGGGGTGGAAACGCGCTGGAATATGGCACCAATACATGATGATATAAATCTAAAACGCAAATGGAGATTACAGCGTTTGAAAGCTCGTATGGCTCCACCTAAATTATGGGCGATATCTCACAATTACAAAATAGGGTTTCAAAAAATTTGATAGAACTGACAGAATACGACCTAGGCTGTCGAATTTATGATTACCTTAAATCTAAATTAATTTAAGCAAACTCTTATGAGATTAATGATTTCATTTGCAGCCCTTTTCTTATCCGTTGTTTTATTACAAATTTCCACGGGAGGTGTAGGACCACTTGATGCCCTATCCGGATTTGCCCTAAACTTTTCCAGTACAGAAATTGGGCTTCTGGGCTCAGCTCACTTTTTTGGTTTTTTTATTGGTTGTTGGTACGCCCCTAGAATTATGGGAACAGTGGGACATTCAAGGGCATTTGCTGCTTTTGCAGCGGCCGGCGCCATCGGACTAATCGCACACATGCTAATAATAAACCCTTATGCCTGGGCTATTATGAGGATAGCGTCCGGTTTGTGCGTTGCAGGTTGTTACACTGTGATTGAGAGCTGGCTGCAAGCAAAAGTCACAAACGAAACCCGTGGAAGAGCCATGGGGACCTATAGGTTTGTTGACACATTTGCATCGCTAATTGCCCAATTACTAATTGGCATTTTAGAACCCGCCCAATATGTGTCATATAATCTTTTGGCTTTGGTTTGTTGTGCAACTTTACTCCCTATTACACTTACAACGATAAAACAGCCAGAAACGCCAGTAGCTCCAAGATTGCGACCAAAGTTAGCAATTCATAGATCTCCACTGGCTGTCGCTGGAGTGCTGGTCGCAGCTATTTCAGGAGCTGCATTTCGTATGGTTGGACCAATCTTTGGGGCGCAAGTCGGTCTACAAGTTGAACAAATTGCTTACTTTTTATCAGCTTTCGTCTTTGGTGGAGCTCTTGCTCAGTATCCCGTAGGATGGCTAGCAGATAAATATGACAGGCGTTGGGTTTTGATTTGGCTCTCTGTAGCTGCTATTTTTTCCTCAATATCATCAATTTCAATATCCAGTGATGGCTCTTTAAGCATATTTATTTTAGCTTTTGGCTTTGGATTTACCACTTTCCCTATTTATTCAGTGGCAGCAGCACATGCACATGATTTTGCAAACTCAGATGAGCGCGTGGAGTTATCCGCGTCGTTATTATTTTTTTATGCGCTGGGTGCAATCGCAGCACCCTTATTCGCCTCCAGCTTAATTGGCTTTTTTGGGCCCAATGCAATGTTTATTATGATTGCATGCGCTCATCTTATTTTGGTGATATTCGGGGTTACCAGGATGCGTGCCCGACCAACTTTAACTGAAAAAACACCTTATATATACGCGCCGAGAACGTCATTCTTGATTGGAAGATTACTGAAACGTCTACGGGATCAAGAAAAAAAATAATGGCTTTAGCACAGTCGTTATACTCTTTTACCTGAGAATTTAATAGTTTATGTAGCAATC